>Ga0209692_10000347_pt1 | contig 125335 bp, 95 predicted proteins | sample tdDd472_FD_187129 | JGI IMG/M metagenome (GOLD analysis project Ga0209692, IMG submission 187129) | Marine sediment microbial communities from the Atlantic coast under amendment with organic carbon and nitrate - tdDd47.2 (SPAdes)... | ecosystem: Environmental > Aquatic > Marine > Coastal >... | reverse complement strand
GGCCTGCCCCGACGCCCCTCTCGCTCTCTCGCCCTCGACGGCGGGTCCACCGGCCCTCCGCCCGACGACGAGGGCGAGAGAGCGAGGCTCACCACCGGCGGCGACCCACGAATTGGTCAGGAGAGCCTGTTTTTTGGCCGCTGGTTTACCTCGTGGCGAGCTGGCGGTCCCTCCCACCGAACGCGGCGACGCCCGCACGATCACCGACGTGGGAGGCCCTCATGATGATCCGAATCGCGACCTTCGCGGCGCTCCTCGGCCTCCTCGGCATCGGCTTCGCGACCCTGCCCGGCCCCGCCGAGCCCAGGGCGAAGCCGGCCGCCCATGTCACCGTGGACGGCGCGGCGGCCGTCCACGGGGTCGCGACGGTGTCGAGCGCCGCGGACTGAGCGTTCTCCACGCCCGATCGGCCCGGCTCAGCGCTTTCGACGCACCCGGTAGATGTGCGGCGTACCACCGTAGGACGGGTTGAAGCTGAGGTCGCTGCGCCAGACCCACGCGGCGCGCGAGCTGGAGTTCGACAGCGCCCGGCCCTTGCCGATGACGATGCCGATGTGGCGCCCCGGGATGAGGACGATGTCGCCGGGCTTCTCCTGACCGATCTTCACGCGCATCCCGAGGCCGCCCTGGAGATCGGCCTCGACCGCGCTGACGGCGTCGTTGCCGATGGTCCGGCCGATGGCGGCCTTGAGGACCCGGTTGACCGCCCACGCGCACGCCAGGTTGCCGCCGTCGGGGCCGGAGCGCGTCGACCACCCCTCCTGGGCGAGCGCTTCGCGATAGATGGCGTCGTTCCAGAAGTCACCGCCGCCCTTCACCGCCCGGATCGTCTTGACGGTCCTCGCCGAGACGTAGCCCGACTGACCGAGGTGGTGCTTGGCCTGAAAGCGCGCCACCCGACGGATGAACGAGGCGTCGAGCCCGCCCTTCTTCGGCAGGCCGAGCAGGTGGCGGAGCTCCTGAATCGTCTTCCACCGGAGCCGCCGCCCGCGGACGGCGCGCACGTTGCGGGTGCGGGCCATCTTCAGCTCGACCCGGGTCAACCCGCCGCGGAGGCCGAACCGGTGCACGAGGCGCCAGCGCATGAGCCGCGCGGTCCGCCCCGCGAGCACGCCGGTCGCGCGGATGCCGCGTTCCTTCTGGAAGACGGCCACGGAGCGGACGAAGCGGATGCTCGGGCGGCCGTTCGCCGGGTCGCCCAGCGCCCGCTGGAACCGACGCATCAGGAAGCGGGAGCGACCGAAGGGCTTGCGGACGGTCCAGCGCAGCGCCTTCTTGGCGCGCGGCAGCGGCAGGAGGCGCGCCCGCGGGTTGCCGCCCGACCTCCGGGCCCTCGCCTTCACGACCTTGCGGGCGCGGCGGGCACGTCGCACGCGGCGGGCGCGGCGGGCGCGGCGGGCGCGCTTGTGTTGGACGGGCTTGGCTTCGGCCACCGGAGCCGCCGACTCCTCATCGACGTCGTGCCCCTCGTCCTCTTCGGCCTCGAGCGGGTCGCCCTCGCCCTCGACGGGCTCGAGCGCGGCGACGGCCTCCGCTGCCTCCTCGGCCTCCTTCTCCTTGGGGTCGGGCTCGGCGGCCTTCGCGGCCGGGGTCGCCGACTCCGGAGCGCGCCCGGTCAGCTCGGTGAGGGCCGTCGGGACGAGGGTGACGAGCTGGGCGAGGACGCCGGGGTCGACCTTCGGACGCTTCGCCGAGCCGCCGTCCCCGGACGGCTTCAGCGCGGCCTCGGCCTGGAGGAAGTCGAGGCTCCGGAGCAGCCCGTGGAGGCTGTCTCGCTGCTGAGCGGCCGGCGCCTCGTCCGCCGCTGGCGGTTGTGCCGCGTGACCCTGAGCGTGCTCGCGTTCCATGATGCTCTTCCCCTCCCACCGTGCTGGACCGGTGTCCTGGGGGACCGACCTCTCCGTCGGGCGCGGTGACGGCGCGCCCGACCCCAGCCTCGGGGTGGAAGCGCAGGCTCCGCAAGGGCGTGACCGCGTTCGAGACAACTTGTTGCGAACCCGGCGCCGCCCGGCGCTCGCCTTGCTGGTCTCGGCGCGGGGTGGTAGGCAGCGGGCATGACGACGGCGCACCGTAACCCGGTCCCCACCGTGGACCTGCTCATCGAGACGCGCCCGGGGACGCTGGTGCTGGTCGAGCGGCGCAACCCGCCGCACGGCTGGGCGCTCCCCGGGGGCTTCGTGGACTACGGCGAGACCCTCGAGGCCGCCGCGGTGCGCGAGGCGAAGGAGGAGACGGGGCTCGACGTGACGCTGGTGAGGCAGCTCCACAGCTACAGCGACCCGTCGCGCGACCCGCGACAGCACACGATCAGCACGGTGTTCGTCGCGCGCGCCGAGGGAGAGCCGATCGGAGGCGACGACGCGGCCGACGCGCGCGTCTTCCCCGTGGACGCCCTCCCCACACCGATGGCCTTCGACCACGCGGCCATCATCGAGGACTGGCGCCATGCCCGATACTGAGCGAAAGCCCCTGTCGCGGCCGCTGCGGCTGCGCCTCCTGCAGATCGCGCGCGAGGCGATCCTGTCCAAGGTGTCACGCGGGACGGTCGGCGAGTTCGTCGCCGACGACCCCGAGCTGAGCCAGGCGAGCGGCGCCTTCGTGAGCCTCCACATCGACGGCCGGCTGCGCGGCTGCATCGGGACGCTCTACCCCGAGCAGCCGCTGATCGAGGCGGTCGCGACGATGGCCGGCGAGGCGGCGACGGCGGACCCTCGCTTTCACCCGCTGGCGGCCCGGGATCTGCGCGGGACGGACATCGAGATCAGCGTCCTGACGCCCTTCGAGCGCGTCACCCCCGATCAGGTCGAGCCCGGCCGCCACGGCCTCTACATCGCTCGCGGTCGCTACCGCGGGGTCCTGCTCCCTCAGGTCGCCACCCAGTACGGCTGGTCCCGCGAGGAGTTCCTCGCCCAGACCTGCCACAAGGCCGGCCTCCCGCCGGACGCCTGGCGCGACCCGCAGACGATCATCATGGCCTTCGAGGCCCAGGTCTTCAGCGACCTCGGCGAGGCCGAGGCCGCCGCCCCGCCCGACGTCTGAGCCGCGCGGCCTCTGGAAAGGATGAGCTCGCGGTGTCTGGCCCCGGCATCGGGTGTGATCCACAAGCCGGCACAGCTCGGTTTGCGAGGCATGATGATGGCTGCATGAGTTCTGCGCTGCTGTTTCTATTCGGTATTCTGGCGTCACTTCGCCCCGGTCGGGGTCGGGGCGCGGTGGGGCGAGAGAGGCGAAGCGAGAGCTGGAGCGGGAGCGGTGCGCAAGCGAAGCGAGGCGGGGCGCGTGAGCGTGGGCGTGAGCGGTGGGCGTGCGCGTGAGCGGCGCGGGACGTGAGCGGGCGGGCACGTGGGGCAGAAGGAGATGTGAGGGGATGCGCGTGGGACTCCTCAGTGTGACCTCGTGCTCGCGCCCAGCAAGGCCAAGCGGGGCCCCTCGAGGCTCGCGGCGCTCCCTCCGCTCCCGAACCACTCACGCCCAGCGCACCCACTCATACACCACTCACGCTCCCGCTCCCGCTTCCGCGCCCCGCCCCTCACCCCGCACCAGCACCAGCTTGCGCGCCGCCCTGCCTTCCGCGGCGAGCCAGTTCACCGAAGAGGCAGCCGGGGTATGAATCACACCCCCGGCATCTAACACTTTCTCGCCATGACTCTCGGTCGCTCCTCGGGCAGTCGGGACGACCGCGGGCCAACGGGAGCTCGTCCACGTGGGCCGCGGTCGGCACGCCGCCAGCTGCATGGGCGGTCGATGGCGCGTTTGCTGCGTGCCGCGGCGAGCTCTCGCGAGAAGTATTAGAAGATGGGGTCAGACCCCGCCTTCTAATACTTTTCCTCGGCCACGGCCTTCTGGCCCGACCGCGCGCCCCCACAGCAGGCGCGCGGCGCGCTCGAAGCTGGCCTCGCCGGCGCGGGGGGACGGCGCCGACGGCCGCTCGGTCGGTGGCGCGGCGAGGGCCACGCCGAGGCGCTCGTGAAGGCCGAGCGCCGCGCGCGCCCAGCCGAGCCCGTCCCCCGCGAAGGCCTGTCGGGCGGCCGAGAACGCGGCGTCCGCCTCGTCGTCCCGCCGCAGCGCGCGCAGGGCGACGCCGAGGCGCGTTTGGGCGACCGCCGCGAAGAAGCGGTCCCCGGCCTCCCGAAAGATCGCGAGGGCCTCGCCGAGACGGCGGGACGCTCCGTCGAGCTCGCCACGCTCCACGGCCAGCCAGCCGAGACCGGCGACGCCGAAGCCCACGAAGCGCAGGTCACCGACCGTCCGATGGATGGCCGTCGCGGCTCGCCAGTGGCGCTCGGACCGGTCGAGCCGCCCCTCCTCGTGCTCCAGCACGGCGAGGTTGCTCGTCACGACGGCGTGCCCGCGGCGGTCGCCCACCTCATCGTGCGCCGCCAGGGCCTCGCGGAACGTCGCCTCGGCCGCCGCGTGATCCCCCAGCTCGAGCGTCACCGTCGCGAGCCGCGTCAGGGTCCACGCCGACGCCGCCCCGTCACCGACCTCGCGATAGATCGCCAGCGCCGCGGCGTACTCCCGCTGCGCCGCGGCGAAGTCGTGCTGGTCGAGGAAGCACGTACCGCGCTCGCGGCGGGCGTCGGCGACGGCCAGCGGCCCCCCCAGGGCCTCGGACCGCGCCACCGCCTCGTCGAAGGCCGCCCGCGCCGCGTCCGGGGTCGCGTCGTGACGTCGAAATCGCGCCTCCTGGAGCGCGGCCCGCGCCGAGAGCCCCGGCTCGTCCAGCCCCTCCACCAGCGCGACCACGCGCGCCAGGTCCGCCCGTCCCGCCACGCGCTCGCCGGCGGCACGCCGCGCCTCGGCGCGGCGCAGGAGCCCCTCCGCCAGGAGGAGCCCCTCGGAGCCCGCCTCCGCGGCCCCGATCGCCAGGTCCAGGACCTCTCGGTGCCGCTCGTACGGGCCCTGCCGCGCCAGCGCGGGCTCGACCACCAGGGCCAGCCGCGCCGCCTCCCGTGGCGCCTCGGCGCGGGCCTCGGAGGCCGCGGCCAACAGGTTCGCCTGCTCCCGACCCAGCCACCCGGCCGCGCCGCGGAGCCCGCGGCTACGGAGCGCCGCCGCCGCCCGCTCGCCGGCGCCCAGGAAGTAGCGCCGGTGGCGCTCGATGACCGCGCGGCGACCGTCCAGGCGCGGCGAGACGAAGTCCGCGACGCTCTCGAGGAGGCCGTGGCGCACGCCGCCGCCCTCCCCCTCCTGCCGCTTCAAGAGCGCCGCCGCGCTCAGCGCCGCGACCACCTCCCCCACGCTCGGCGCCCCCGCCGGGAGCGCGAGGACGGCCTCCGCGGCCTCTCGGTCCGCGCCGCCTCGAAAGACGGACAGCTGCGCCAGCGCCGACCGCTCGTAGGGAGACAGGAGGTCCCAGCTCCACGCGAGGGTGCCGTGAACCTCCGCGGACGCCGCGCCACCGCCTTCGCCCAGCGCCCCGCCCAGCCCGTCGGCGATCGCGCCGACGCTCATCGTGACGGCGCGCGCCGCCGCCAGCTCGATCGCGAGCGGGAGTCGCTCGACGCGCTCGACGATCCCGGCGACCGTCGCCCGCTCGCGCACCATCGCCGTCGCGCGAGCCAGGAGCGCCGCTCGCGCCCGCCGCTCGAACAGGGTCACCGCCGCCCGCGCGTCGAGCCCGTGGAGCTCGAACCGCTCGACGCCCCGGAGGCGGCCCAGGTCTGGATCCTGGCGCGAGGTCACGAGGAAGCACGCCTCGGGCGCGACCCGCAGCCAGCGCGCCGCCAGCGGCCGGAAGGGCTCACCGTCGGGCTCGAGGTTGTCGAGCACCACCAGCGCCGGGCCGAGGTCTCCCAGCGCTCGCTCGAGCACGGTTCGCTGGGCGCGCGGCGTCGCGTCCGCCCCGAGCACCACGTCGAGGGTCCGCGCCACCGCCTCGACCAGCGCCGCCTCGGTGCGGGCGTGGGCGAGGTCGCACTGGACGACCCGCGCGTCCCAGCGAAAGCCGAGCTCACGGGCGAGGCGCGTCTTCCCGACCCCGCCCGCGCCGACGACGGCCAGCATGCGCACGCCCCGGCCGAACGCCGACCTCAAGCGCGCCAGCTCCTCCTCGCGGCCGACGAAGGCGTCCTCTGCCAGATCCTCGCCGGTCGCCGGGGTCTCGCCCGGCGCGATCCTCGTCGGCTCGAAGGCGTAGCCGACGCCGTGGGCGGTCATCAGGTGCCGAGGCTGGCGCGGATCCCGCTCGACCTTCGTCCGGAGCCTCCAGACCGCCTGATCCACCGCCCGCGTCGCGACGTCGGGGTGGTAGTCCCACACCTCCTCGAGGAGCGTCTGCCGCGCCACGTTCTCCCCGGGACGCGCCGCCAGATAGGCCAGCAGGCGCGCCTCCAGGGTGGTCAACGTCGCCGCCCCGCCAGCGCGCACCACGCGGCGCGTAGGCAGGTCGACGCGGCCGTCCACCAGGGTGACGGTGTCGCTCTCTCGGGGCTCTGTCATGAGTCCCCCGATGATACCCGAACCGCGACGCCGCGCCTGCTCGTTCTTGCCGCGCCGGAGCGCCGCGTGATATCCGGGGTGCCCTTTCCAGCAGGGGTCCTCGATGATCGTTCGCAAGTCCAAGGCAGAGATCGAGAAGATGCGCCTCGCCGGCCAGGTGGTCGCCGACGTGCACAAGGAGCTCCGGGACAAGATCCGCCCGGGCATGACGACCCTCGATCTCGACAAGCTCGCCGAGGCCCGCATCCGCAAGGCCGGCGCGTCACCGACCTTCAAGGGCTACAAGGTGGGCGCCGAGGTCTTCCCGGCGACCCTGTGCGTGTCCATCGACGAAGAGGTCGTCCACGGGATCCCGAACCCGAACCGCGTCCTCGAAGAGGGCAGCATCATCTCCATCGACTGCGGCGCCACCCTCGACGGCTACGTCGGCGACAGCGCCATCACGCTGCCCATCGGCAAGATCTCCGAAGAGCTCGAGCTCCTCCTCGAGCGCACCCGGGGCAGCCTCTACGCCGCCATCGCGAAGGCCTTCCCGGGCAACCGCATCGGCGACCTCTCCCACGCGGTCGAGGCCTTCGTCCTGCCCTTCGAGTACGGCGTGGTCGAGGACTACTGCGGCCACGGCGTCGGGCGGCGCCTCCACGAGGAGCCCCAGATCCCCAACGTCGGCGTCCCGAACACCGGCCGGCGCCTCAAGACCGGGTGGTGTCTCGCCATCGAGCCGATGATCAACCTCGGCACCCACGAGACGATCCTGCTCGACGACGGCTGGACGGTGATCACCTCGGATCGCAAGGCCAGCGCCCACTTCGAGCACTCCATCGCCATCACCGATGACGGCCCCATCATCCTGACCTCCCGGGGCGACGACCCGCCCGGCCCGTGGACGCCAGGCGTCTCGCCGACGTTCTGATCCGCGGGACCCGAGTCGGGATCCACCGGGGCGATCCAGCACCCACGAGGTTCCCGTGACCCCAGCCGACCATCCGCTCCTACCACGCCTGACCGCGCTCCTCGACACCGTCCGCCTGCGCCTCGAGCGCGACGGCGACGCCTGGATCCTCGGCTACGAGCGCGAGCGCTACCCGATCGCGAGCCTCCCCCTCGACGACGTCGATCCGAGCTGCGAGCAGGCCGAGCTGCTGGCCGTCGCCGCCGCCTTCGAGGCGGCCATCAAGTACCCCGGGCAGCTCGCCCCGGAAGAGGACCTCCGCGACGGCGCGGCGCCGCTGTTGCCCAAGGTCGAGCGCAAGCGCTTCGCCGTGGCCTACGACCTGGTCGTCACGAGCGCCGGGCGCGGCGACGACCATCGCCTCCTGTGGCGCGACTTCGGGGCCGACCTCGTCACCTGCTACGTGCACGACGCCGGCTGGCGCTTCGACTACATCATCACCGGGCGCGCGGCCGGCTGGGACACGACGCTGGACACCGTCCACAGCATCGCCCGCTCCAACCTCTTCGCCCGGGCCGAGCTCGACTACCGGGTGAGCGAGGTCACGACTGGCGACGGCTACGACGCCGCCCGCGCCGTCATCGTCGGGGACGCCTTCTACGACCGCGTGAAGCCCGGGGGCCTGGACATCGCCGTCCCCGGACGGGACCAGCTCCTCGTCGGGCCCGGCCTCGACGCCGACGCGGTCCGCGCCGCCTACGAGGCCGCCCGCTACCCGATCTGTCCGCACGTCCTGCGCTTCGAGCACCACCAGGTCCGCCGGGACGGCTGAGCGCCAGGCGGGAGCAGAGCTGGTCCCGGATCTTCGAGCCGGTTGACCTGAACATTCTTCCAGGTGAGAGTGCCGCCGGGCCTCGACCGCGCGGGCGCCGTGCCCACCGTCAGTGACGCGTCGCGGGCCGAGCTCGTGGTGCCAGCCCTCGCCGGAGATCCCGCATGATCCGCATCCGCGGCGCCCGCCAGAACAACCTCACCGACCTCGACGTCAGCATCCCCCGCGGACAGCTCACCGTCGTGACCGGCGTCTCGGGCTCGGGCAAGTCGTCGCTCGCCTTCGACACCCTCTACGCCGAGGGCCAGCGCCGCTACGTCGAGAGCTTCTCCACCTACGCCCGGCAGTTCCTCGAGCGGATGGACCGCCCCGACGTCGACGCCATCGACGGCCTCCTCCCCGCCGTCGCCCTCGAGCAGAAGAACACCATCCGCTCGTCCCGCTCGACCCTCGGCACGCTGACCGAGGCGACGGACTACCTGAAGGCGCTCTTCGCGAAGCTCGCGACCCTCCACTGCGAGGTCTGCGGCGAGCCGGTCGAGCCCGACTACCCTCAGCGGGTCGCCGACGAGCTGCTCGCCAGCCACGCCGGCCACCGCCTGATGGTCAGCTTCCCCTTCCGCGCCGGCCACGGCGAGGACGCCGTGATCTCCCGGGCCTACCTCGTCCGCGAGGGCTACCACCGCCTCGTCGGCGACGACGGCGGCGTGGTCCGGATCGACGGCGAGGCCGCGCTGTCCACCGTCGCCGACACCGCCGAGAAGCTCGCGAAGACCAAGAGCGCGAAGCCGAAGCGGGGGAAGAAGAAGGCCGCGCCGGACGACGGCGGGCTGGTTCACGTCCTCGTCGACCGCCTCGCGGTCCGGGAGCTCGAGCGCCCGCGCCTGGTCGAGGCCATCGAGTCGGCCTACAAGATGGGCCACGGCGAGGCCACGCTCCACGTCGAGCAGGAGGGCGGGGGCTTGTCGCTCCGGGACCTCCACCTCGACCGCCGCCACTGCGGGGTCGCCTACCCCGAGCCGACCGAGGGCATGTTCTCGTTCAACAACCCCATCGGCGCCTGCGAGAGCTGCAAGGGCTTCGGCCGCGTGATGTCGATCGACATGGACCGCGTCATCCCGAACCGAAAGCTCAGCCTCGCCCTCGGCGCCATCAGCCCGTGGGTCGGGCCCAAGCGCTCGGCCGAGCGGCGCTGGCTCCGCACAGCCTGCGAGGAGCGCGGGATCTCCCTCGATACGCCCTTCGAGGAGCTGCCCCCCGAGCACCAGCGCGTCGTCCTCGAGGGGACCGGCGAGCGCGGGCGCCACGCCTACACCGGGGTCCGCGGCTGGTTCGACTGGCTCGAGCGCAAGAGCTACAAGATGCACGTCCGCGTCTTCCTCTCGCGCTACCGGGCCTACCTGCCGTGCACCGACTGCGGCGCCACGCGCTTCAAGCCCGAGACACGCCGCTACCGCCTCGGCGGGCTGACCGTCGACGAGGTCCTCGCGCTGACCGTGCGCGACGCCCGGGCCTGGATGGAGCGCCTGCCCCCGACCGCCGCGACCGACGCCCTCGCGCCGGTGCGGTCCCAGCTCGCCGACCGCCTGCGCTACCTCGAGGAGGTCGGCGTCGCCTACCTGACCCTCGATCGCCAGGCTCGGACGCTCTCCGGCGGCGAGGTCCAGCGCGCCAACCTCACCAGCGCCCTCGGGAGCGGCCTGGTCAATACGCTCTTCGTCCTCGACGAGCCGACGATCGGGCTCCACGCGGCCGACTCCGAGCGGCTCGCCGACGTCCTCGCCCAGCTGACCTCCAAGGACAACACCGTCGTCCTCGTCGAGCACGACCCCGACATGCTGCGGGTCGCCGATCACGTCGTCGAGCTGGGCCCCGGCCCGGGGGCCGCGGGCGGCGGCGTCGTGTTCGCCGGCCCCCCCGCCGAGCTCCCGAAGAGCGAGGACTCCGTGACCGCCCGGGCCCTCGCGGCGAGGCGGCGACCGCGCACCGCGTCGCGGGAGGACTGCGGCGCGCTCCCCGGGGTCCGCATCACCGGCGCCCGGGCCAACAACCTCCGCGGCGTCGACGTGAACCTGCCCTACAAGAAGCTGACGGTGATCACCGGGGTCAGCGGCTCGGGCAAGTCGACGCTGCTCGATCACGTGCTGTACCGGAGCTGGCTCCGCGAGCGGGGCAAGGTCACCGAGCGGCCCGGCGCCCACGACCGCATCGATGGGCTCGAGGCGCTCAACGATCTCGTGTGGATCGACCAGAGCCCGCCCGGGGCGAGCTCCCGCGCCAACCCCGCGACCTACGTGAAGGCCTGGGACGGCGTGCGCTCGCTCTTCGCGCAGCAGCCGCTCGCCAAGGAGCGCGGCTACCGCGCCGGGACGTTCTCCTTCAACGCCGGCGACGGGCGCTGCCCCGCCTGCGAGGGCGCGGGGACCGAGCGGGTCGAGATGCAGTTCCTCGCCGACGTGTTCCTCCGCTGCGAGCTGTGCGAGGGCAAGCGCTTCAAGCCCGAGGTCCTCGAGGTCACCTGGAGCGGGCTGTCGGTGGCGGACGTGCTCGACCTGACGGTGGACCAGGCGGTCGACCTCTTCGGACGTCGGAAGAAGGTCGGTAAGCGCCTCGTGCCGCTCCAGCGCGTGGGTCTCGGCTATCTCCGCCTGGGCCAGGCGCTCAACACGCTGAGCGGCGGCGAGGCGCAGCGCCTCAAGCTCGCCCAGCACCTCGACGCCAAGCGCCCGCACACGCTCTTCCTCCTCGACGAGCCGACCACCGGGCTTCACCTGGCCGACGTCGACCGCCTCGTCGACAACCTCGAGCAGCTGACCGCGGCCGGCCACACCGTCGTCGTCATCGAGCACCACCTCGACGTCATCGCCGCGGCCGACCACGTCATCGACCTCGGCCCCGAGGGCGGCGACCTCGGCGGCGAGCTGGTCTTCGCCGGCCCGCCGGGGAAGCTCGTGAGCGCCCCGACCGCGACCGGCGAGCACCTCCGCCGCTGGCTCGGTGGAATCGCCCCCCTGGACCGCCCGGACGGCGTCGCCGAGCCGAAGCGCAGCGCCTACGACCCAGGCGGAGGCGGCGTCATCTCGATCGAGGGCGCCCGGGTCCACAACCTCAAGTCGATCGACGTCAGCCTCCCCCGAGGCAAGCGCACGGTCATCAGCGGGGTGTCCGGCTCGGGCAAGTCGTCGCTCGCCTTCGACATCGTGTTCGCCGAGGGGCAGCGGCGCTTCCTGGACTGCCTGTCGGCGTACGCCCGGCAGTACATCACCCAGCTCGGCCGGCCGGACGCCGACCGCATCGACGGCATCCCGCCGACCGTCGCAATCGAGCAGCGAACGACCCGCGGCGGCTCGCGCTCGAACGTCGCCAACGTCACCGAGATCGAGCCCTTCCTGCGCCTGCTCTACGCCCGCCTGGGCGAGGTCCGCGCCGAGGGCGTCGCCGGGCGGCTGACCGCGAAGGCCCTGGCCGAGCACCTCGAGCTCGTGGACGGCGCGCGCCCGGTCATCGTCACGGCGCCGGTGGTCCAGAAGCGCCAGGGGCTCCACAAGAAGGTCTTCGCGCGGGCGACGGCGCTCGGGATGCGCGTCTTCGTCGACGGCAAGGAGCGCGCGTCGAGCCCGCCGCCGCGCCTGCGCCAGCGCAAGCACCACGACATCGACTTCATCGTCGGCGAGGCCCGGGCGCGCGACCCGAAGCAGGTGGAGAAGCTCGTCGTCCGCGCCGCCGAGCTCGGCGAGGGGCAGGTCAAGGTCTACCGCCCGGACGGCGGCGCCGCGCGGCTCTTCGAGGTCAAGGACCCGGGCGCGCGGCGCCGGACCATCCTCGACCCGCGTTACTTCTCGCCGCGGACGGCGCTCGGGCAGTGCCCGAGCTGCACCGGGGCCGGCGAGAACGACGAGGGCGTCGTCTGCCGGGAGTGCGAGGGCACCGGGCTCGGCCCCGTCGGCCGCTCCATCGAGCTCGGCGGCGCCTCGATCCCCGAGCTGCTGCGGATGACCGCGCCGGAGCTCGTGACGTTCCTGGACGGGCTCGTGCTCGACGGCCGGGGCCAGGCGATCTCCGAGGGCCCCATCAAGGCCATCCGAGAGCGCGCGTCGTTCCTCGACGAGGTCGGCCTCGGCTACCTGACCCTCGAGCGCCGGGTCCCGACGCTCTCGGGCGGCGAGGCCCAGCGCATCCGGCTCGCGGCGCAGCTCGGGGCGCACCTCTCCGGGGTGCTCTACGTCCTCGACGAGCCGACCATCGGCCTCCACCCGACCGACACCGAGGTGCTGCTCCAGACCCTCGACACGCTGCAGCAGCGCGGTAACGGCATCATCATGGTCGAGCACGACGAGGCGACGCTCCGGACCGCGGACGTCCTGGTCGACGTGGGCCCGGGGGCCGGCGTCGAGGGGGGCGAGATCCTGGCGGCCGGGCCGCTCGACGCCGTCCTCGCGAGCCCCCGCTCGGTCACCGGGCGCTGCCTCCGCGAGCCGCGGCCGCCGGTCCGGTCGGCCCCGCGAGCCCTCGATGGCGTGTCCTATGTCGAGCTGGTCGGGGTCCAGCACAACAACCTCCGGGGCGTCGACGTCAAGGTCCCCCGGGGGCGCCTGAGCGTCGTGACCGGCGTCTCCGGGTCGGGCAAGTCGAGCCTCGTCGAGGTGTTGACCAAGGCCATCTCCCCCGAGTCCGGCGCCGGGACGTGGCGGCTCGCCAGCGGGCTCGAGGGGCTCGACCGGCTGGTGGAGATCGACGACAAGCCCATCGGTAAGAACCCGCGCTCGACCCCGGCGACCTACGTGAAGGTCTGGGACCACATCCGGCGCCTCTTCGCGGTCCTACCCGAGTCGAAGGTCCGCGGCTGGGCGCCCGGGCGCTTCTCCTTCAACGTCAAGGGCGGCCGCTGCGACAGCTGCGACGGCAACGGCCTGGTGAAGCTCGAGATGAGCTTCCTCCCCGACGCCTGGGTCGCATGCGACTCCTGCGGCGGGCGCCGCTTCAACCGCCAGACGCTCCAGGTCAGCTGGGACGGCCTCGACATCCACCAGGTGCTCGAGCTCCCGGTGCGCGAGGCCCTCGAGGTCTTCGACCGGGTGCCGCAGGTGAAGCGGCGGCTCCAGCTGATGGACGACGTCGGGCTCGGCTACCTGGCCCTCGGCCAGCCTTCACCGACGCTCTCGGGCGGGGAGGCCCAGCGCATCAAGCTCGTGAGCGAGCTCGTCGGGCGCGGGCAGCCGAACCTCGTGGTCGTCCTCGACGAGCCCAGCATCGGCCTGCACATGGCGGACGTCCCGAGGCTGATGGAGGTCGTCCACCGCCTCGTCGACGCCGGCGCGACGGTGCTGGTCATCGAGCACAACCCGGACGTCATGCGCGAGGCCGACTGGATCATCGACCTCGGGCCCGGGCCCGGCGCCGACGGCGGCAAGGTCGTCTACCAGGGCCCCTTCGCCGGGCTGAAGAAGGCCAAGCGCTCCCGCACCGGCGCCTGGCTCGCCAAGCAGCCGGCGGCGTAGGGCCTAGATGTCCTCGGCGCAAATAACACCCCGCTCTCGCCTGGCGAGCACGCCGATCTCGCCTCCGCGCCACCTTGAATGGCGCCCGGCCGTGCTGCGGTGTCGCGAAGGCGACCTCGACGCACTCGCCGGCCGGCGATACCGGTGTGCTATTCACGCCGAGGACATCTAGCGGAAGACGACCCGGAGCGGGGCGGTGAAGGTCGTGGGCGGGGTGGCGCCGCCGACCTCGTCGACGGGGAAGGCCTTGGCGTTACTCGTTCCGTGGGAGACGCACTCGGTGGTGCGGGCGGGGCCGATGGTCGAGCCGGGGCCCTGTTGGTCGAAGGTGACGCCGCCGCGCACGCGGTACCAGGCGCCGCCGTGCAGGATGCCGATCCCGTAGCCGCTGACGCAGTCGCTGCAGCCGCCGCTGGCCACGCCGATGGGGACGTCGCAGCTGTAGCCGCGGAAGAAGGTCGTGGCCGGGTAGCGAACGACGGCGTCCGACATCGTGACGTCGTAGAAGAGGCCGCTGTCGGGGTGATAGACCGTCACGAGGTCGTAGATGGTCCGGCCGCCGATCTGGTCGTCCCCGCCGCGGCGGAACAGGATCCCGGCGACCTGCCCACCGGCGTCCTCGACCCAGAGGCTCCCGCCGCCGGTCGGCGTGGCGCCCGTGTCGTTGGCGGAGTCCGCGGGAGCGTCGGCCTGGGACAGGTCGTCGCCGGGGGAGACCTCGACCGGGTTCACGCCGCTCTCCTCTCCACAGGACGCGGACGTGAGCGCCGCGAGCGAGGCGAGCGCGACGAGCAGATTGCGCATGGTCCCTCCGAGTGGCGAGCGGCCGCCTGGGTGGCCGCCGAAAACCGTCGGACGATGCCGTATCGGTAGGACGTGGGTCAAAAAGATGCTAAAGACAGGCGCCTTTCGGACCGCCGCAGACTGCCCGGTTCGAGCCGTCGACGGGGCCTTTTCGGGGGGCGCCGGGCGACCGCACGAAACTTCTCCCGACCCCTGTTCATACGAGGCCTCTCCCATGATCCCAGCGATCCTCGCTGCCGTATTCGCCGTCATCGCGGTGGTGCTCTTCATCCGTATGGCCGCCATGACCGCCCGACTCAACGAGCTCACCAAGGAGCGTGACGAGACGCGGCGCGAGGCCAAGAAGCTGAGCGACAAGCTCGACGACCAGGCGCAGAAGTATCAGCAGAAGGCCCAGGAGGCCTCGGAGCGCGGCTCGAAGGCCAAGGGGAACAAGGAGCGCATCGCCCAGCTCCGAGAGGAGCTCGCGAGCATCAAGGCCGACCACAGCAAGGGCGCCGACCGGATCAAAGAGCTGGCGAAGGACCTCAAGCGCGTCCGGATGGACCGCGAGAAGCTCCGCCAGGAGATCGAGGCCGCCCGGAGCCGGCTGACCGAGCTCGGTCAGAGCCAGGCCGAGCTCGAGGCGCTCAAGGCGCAGACCAGCGCCGCGGCGGCCGAGCCCGAGGCGCCCGCGCCCAGCGACGCGCCGCAGGTGGTCGAGGTCGTCAAGGCCGACCCGCGGGTCGCCCGCGACCTCGAGAAGGCCGAGCGCTCGGTCGAGAAGCTCGAGGCCGTGGTCAAGCGCCTCAAGAAGGCCGTCGTCGAGCGCGAGGTCGAGCTCCGGCGCGTCAAGAAGCGCAACGAGGACAACCACCGCGCCTACATCATCACCCAGCTCCAGCTCGACCTGTTGACCGACGAGAACTACGTCCTCAAGCACGGTCACCCGCCCGAGTACAAGCAGGCCGACAAGGCCGCCAAGCGGGCCGCGCTGAAGCCGGAGGAGCCGCAGATCACCGTCGATCCCGACGCCGAGGTCATCAACCTCGTCGGCGTCGGCGAGGAGGCCGAGATCGAGGTGGACGTCGCGGCGGTGGAGGCCGAGACCGAGGCCCTCGCCAACGACGAGTCCCAGGACGAGGCGCCCGCCCCGAAGCCCGAGGCCAAGCCCGAGCCCGCCAAGGCCGGGGCCAAGCCCGAGCCCGCCAAGGCCGAGGCCAAGCCCGAGCCCGCCAAGGCCGAGGCCAAGCCCGAGCCCGCCAAGGCCGAGCCCGCCCAGGCCGAGATCATGCCCGAGCCCGCCAAGGCCGAGCCGAAGCCCGAGGCCGCCGAGCCCAAGGCCGAGGGGGCCAAGCCCGTGCTCCGCAAGGCGGCGGCGGCCGAGGCGAAGAAGGCGGACGACGAGAGCGGCAACGGCGCCTCGCCGCGACCGGCCGCGCCGCCCCGCCCGAAGGCCCCGCCCCGCCCCGGGAAGTGAGCCGGCGCCGCACCGGCGCCTGACGCGAGAAGCCCTCGAGAGACCGCCCTTCGTGGCGGTCTTTCGCGTTGTGCGCCCGACGACGTGAGGCTGAGCCTCAGCCGATGAGACCGCGCTCGGTCAGGCCGCCGCGGGCGCGGAAGGCCGCGAGCTCCGTGTAGCCGCCGATGAAGGTGTCGTCGACGAAGATCATCGGGACGGTGCGCCAGCGGGTCTGCTGGGCGATCTCCCGACGGAGCTCCGGCCGCGCCGAGACGTCGTGGTCGACGTAGGCGACGCCGTCACGCTCGAGCAAGCGCTTCGCGTTGACGCAGTAGGGGCACCACGGGGTGGTGTAGAGGCGGACGCGGGGATCGGAGGTCGTTTCGCGCATGGGCTTGAGCTTATGCACCCTCAGCCGCTAGAAAACACGGCGAAGGCACATCCCGGCCAGCCACTCGATCCCCCCGACCGCGCTCACCTCGGAGTCCACGATGTCCTCACGCCTCCTCGCCATCGTTCCGCTCGTCGCGGGTCTCACCGTCGCCTCGATCCCCCTCGACGCCGCCCACGCCTGCGGCGGGTTCTTCCGCACCGAGACCACGCAGAACCTGGCGATCGACGCGCAGCGAGCGCTCTTCGTCTGGCACGAGAAGACCGTGGACGTGCACCTGCAGCTCGTCGCCGCCACCGACGGGGGCGACTTCGCCTGGGTCGTCCCGGTCCCGGTGCAGCCCGAGCTGTCCCTCGGCGACGAGGCGATCTTCGAGAGCCTGGACACGCTCACCACGCCCAGCATCACCTTCGACCGTGACTCCGGTGGCGGGGGCGGGTTCTGCGGCTCCGCGGACGCGGCTGGCGGGCTCGCGCCCAACCAGAGCGGCGTCACCCACTTCGGCGGGGGTGTGCTCGGCGACTACCAGTGGGACGTCATCACCGGGGTGACCACCGAGGCCGTCGGCACCTGGCTCGGCGACCACGGCTACGTGCTCCCCGAGGGCTTCGCCGACGCCGCGCAGCCCTACCTCGACGGCGGGATGCGCTTTCTGGCCGTGACGCTCACCCCGACGGCGCAGGACAGCGCCCTGGACCTGCAGCCCCTGGTCGTGACGATGGAGCGCCCCGGGGACAGCAAGCTCGTCTTCCCCCTCGGCTTCAGCCGCCTGTCCGCGGTCGACGTGACCCCCATCGTCCTCTACGTCCTCGCCGACAAGCGCTACCGCGTCTCCAACGCGGCGAACGTCGAGCTCGACACGGTGGCGAGCGAGCTCGGTGACCGCTTCGACGGCGGCGAGGAGCTCGACTACGAGGCGGCCGTGGACGACCTGACCAGCGACGCGGGGGGCCGCTTCGTGGTGACCGAGTTCGCCTCCGACATCGGGGACATCCCGAGCCTGTCGGGCGAGCTCAACGCGCTGCTGGCCGAGGACGCCGACGCCCACTACCTGACCCGCCTCTACGCGCGGGTCCCGCGGGCGAGCCTCGACGACATGGTGATCACCTTCGCCAACGAGGCGGGCGACGTGAACAACCACCAGACCGCCGACGCCGGCGGCGCCGGCAAGGAGACCGCCCTGGCCTTCGCCTTCATCAGCCTGCTGCTGGCGACCGGCGTCGTGCGTCGCCGGGCGGGCTGAGTCGGGTTGGGTCAGGGACGCGGCGCCATCCCCGCGATCGCGTCACGGAGCCAGCGGGTCCGCATCGACTCCTCGGCCTTCGCGAGGGCAGCGGTGGCCTTGTCGCGCTCTCCCGCGGCGTACCAGAGCCACGCCTCGTCGACCGGCGCCACGTCTTTCCCCATCGGCCCGGCGAGGGCGCGCGCGGCGTAGTCGCCGGCCACGGGGATTCGGCGGACCTCGGGCTCCGGGCGCCACAGGGTCGCCGCGAGATCCGTCGTCAGCACGCGGTGGACCTCGTAGTCGACGCCGAGCTTCCTCGCGACGAGGGCGACGTCCGCCTCGCGGAGCCCGGCGAGGGCCTCCTCGGCCCGAAACATGAGGCGCCCATCGACGACATCCTGATCGAGCGCCACGATGACCGCGCAGCGCCGCGCGGCCCGGAGCGCCCGAGACATCAGCAGCATGAGCTTGGCGAGGCGCGCGTCCTCGTCCTTCAGTGGGCGGCCGTCGACGAGGGCGCCGATGGCGACGACCACGTCGGCGTTTGGCAGATCGCTCCCGTCGAGGGCGTTCTTCTGCAGGAAGAAGCCGCCGGGGTGCCGTCGGCGGGCGCGCTCGACCATCGGCGCGAGCTGGTCGATCCCCATGTAGGTGACCCGCGAGCGCGAGCGCATCAGGTAGCCGTAGAGGTCGCCGATTCCGCACCCGACATCGAGGACGGTGTCGCCCAGGGTGACCGGCGCGATGGCGGCCTCGAACCGCGCGGCCTGCCCGAGGGCGTGCTCCCAGCCGACGACGCGGGCGGGGTCCGGGGCGCGTTGGAGGAGCGAGTAGAAGTCGTCGGGGGCGCTCACGGCGCGCACGCGACCGGGCCGTACGGGAGCGTCTGATCGACCAGGTAGCCCAGGACGAGCGGGTCTCTGTGGCCGGTCCCGAGGTGGTGGTGGATCTCCTCGACGGCGCCGCCGATGGCCGTGTTCGCGCCTGGCCCGGTCTCGTAGCCGCCAGCGGCGACCACCGCGCGCCCGTTGTCGGGGTTCAAGACCAGCATCCGGGTCCCGGGGGCCGGCCGATCCTTCCAGTGCATGTTGACGTACCAGGCCTCCGCCAGGACTGGCAGCTTGGCGCCGGTCGCGCCCTGCCCCCACTGCGAGCCCCCCTCGCCATAGGGCGCCCACTCGGTGCTGCGCTCCATGGCGTAGCCGGTCGCCGCCTGGGACAGCGTGTAGTGGCGCTCGATCTCGTCGCGCGCGGCGCTCGGCCAGCCGTTGCCGGAGAAGTCCTCGTCGACGGTGACGAGGTGCGCCTCGTGGACCACCGGGCCATAGGCGGGGGTGTGGAGGAAGCGCCAGGTGGCGCCGCCCTGCTCGCGCTCGAAGCAGTCGACGCCCGCGGCGCAGCTCGACCAGTTCATGCGCTGGTCGCGAAGCTCGACCGCGCACGGGCCGCTGCCGAGGGCCTGGAAGGTGACGGTGAGCGTGTACGGACCGGCCTTCTCGACCCCGTCACCGTTCACCCAGGTGTCGGCGACGATCCGGTACTCGCCAGCGCGCACGACCTGGACCAAGCGGGTGTTGTCGCGGCCGAGGCAGGCCTCGTCGGCGGCCGTCAGGAGGTGGACGTCGACGTCGACGTCATCGCCCGAGACGTCGTCCACCGTGACGGTCAGGACGCCCACCTCGGTGAGCGTCAGGGCGTACCAGAGCTCGGGGCCGCTCTCGTCGGTGTCGGGAGCGCAGCCGTAGCTGTCGCGCGCCCGGCTGGTCGACACGCTGGTGTCGCGGGCGTCGCTGAACGGGAGGCTGGCGATCGGGATGGGGTTACAGCGATGGCCGACCGGGCACGCCGGCGAGGTGTCCACCGCTGCCGCTGTGTCGACCGACGTATCGGACTCGCGTCCGTCGAGCGTTGGGACGTCGTCGGCCGAGATCTCGGTGTCGTCACCGAGCGTGTCGTCCACGACCGTCACGGTGTCGTCGGGCGGTACGACCACCGCGTCGACGCTGGCGCTCTCCTCGCCACAGGTGGAGACGACGCAGCTCAACACGACGAGCGTGGCGACGCCGCCGACGTGTCTCAGGGCGTGCAGACCCTTCTCAGAACCACGTCTTGAAGCTGCCGTCCTGGATCGCTTCATAGACGTTGGTGCCGCAGGACAGGGTCAGCCACATGTAGCCGCCGCACAGGATCGCCATGTGGAAGCCGAAGACCGCCATCCCGCCGGAGAACATGAAGAGGCCGATGATGAGGTAGGCCAGCGGCAGGTAGACGACGACCGCGACGAAGAGCAGCTTGAGCCAGCCCTCCTCGGCGTTGGCCTGCGGGAGAATCGCGAACAGCACGGCCAGCGCGATGATGCCGATGTACACGAGGCCGAACAGGAAGAAGAAGATCTTGCCCAGGATGAAGCCGCCACCGCTGAAGGCCTTGAAGATGGCGATGAGCGGCATCTCCGAGCCGAAGCCGGCGAAGCCGCCGACCGGGATGAGGAGCCCGAGGAGCATCAGCGAGGCGCCGGAGATGACCATGATCCAGATGGTCTGAGAGTGGCCGTGGCGGATCCACTGCAGGAGCCCGAAGGCCAGGGTCGTCAGGCCGAGGATCGGGAAGGCGTAGCTGAAGGGGAACGGGCTGAAGCCCGCGCCGACGCTGATGATACCGAGCACGCCGATACCCGCGCCGACGGAGATCATCAGCCCGCGCTTGAGGGTCCCCGGCTTGATGAAGCCGAAGGCCGTGAGCGCGCCGCCGGCGAGGAGCGACCAGATGACCGTGAAGCCGGCCAGCTTCATGAAATCCCAGCTGAACATCATCCCCGCCCGCGGGACCGACATCCAGGGCAGGAACCACTGGAAGAGCAACGCCACGCCGATGACCCGGCTGATGGTCCGGATGTGGCTCGGATGTACCGCGTTGTAGAGCTTCGGAACGGGGAGGCTGTCGACGTTCATCTGGGTTCTCCAGCTGGACTGCTGCGCCCCACGGGAATCGCCCACAAACGGCCGTTCGTCAAGCGGGCGCGGTGACATCGGGGGACAACGGGTCGACCGGCGGGGCGACTCCTGATAGTCACCTCCCGGTGACGAGCACCCTCGCCGAGCCCGCCCCCGCGTCGTCGCGCCTGCGCCTCCTCGGCGCCGCGGCGCTGATGGGCGTCGTCGCGTATGGCCTGGCCCTGTTCGGCGCCTTTCAGTACGCGCCCGCGCCGGTGGTCGTCGACGGCGTGCGACGGGCGCTGACCGAGCCCGGGCTCGCCGACCTCCTCGACCTCCTCGTCGTCACCCTGCCGCTCACGGTCGCGCTGTTCACCGTGGTCACGCTCGCCGGTCGCCCTCGGCGCGGCTGGGGCGAGGCCGTCGTCGCTGCGGCGGGGGCGCTGTGGCCGCTCGCCCTGGTCCCGCTGACGCTGTGGTTCGACGACCCTGCGGGGCGGCAGATCCTGGCGGCCTCCCTCGCCGGCCTGGCCGCCTGGCGCGCGTGGCCCGCCCTGACCGCCGGAGCCGATGGACCGCCCCTGGCCCGCCTCTCCGAGCGCGCCGCGACGTTGTGGAGCGCGCGCCCGGACCTCCGCGCCGGGGTGCTGTGCCTCTTGGGGACGGCGTTCCTGTTCTACGGCGCCTGGGCCCGCCACCACGCCCAGTGGTCGAGCCTCATCGACCTCGGCCTCTTCTACGAGCAGTTCGACAACGCCCAGGGCGAGCTCCTCTTCGCCCCGACCCTCGGCCAGAGCTTCCTCGGCGAGCACTTCTCGCCGTCCCTGGCGCTGCTCTGGCCGGTCATGAAGCTCTTCCCGTCGCCGGTGACGCTCCTGGCCATCCAGAGCCTCGCCATCGGCGCGGGGGCGCACCTCCTGTACCGCATCGGGCGCGAGCGCCTCGGCTCCCCCTCGCTGTCGGCGCTGCTGATGGTCGCCTATCTCCTGTCGCCCTACGTACAGGCGGCGGCCTTCTACGACTTCCACATGGACATGCTCGAGCCGCCGATGCTGTTCGGCCTCGTCCTTGCGCTCTACCGCAAGCGCGCGCTCTGGGTGTGGGTCTGCGCGGCGCTGCTGTGGACCACCAAGGAAGACACGTTCATCTACACGTCGGTCCTCGGGGTCTACGCCGCGCTCGCCCTGAAGCAGCGTCGGCTCGGCGCCGCGCTCGTCGTGGTCGGCCTCGCGCAGGCCGCGGTGGTCCTGTTCGCGGTCCTGCCGGCGCTCCGCCATCCCCATGACCCGGCCTTCTTCTCTACCACCGGCCCGCAGGAGGGCTACGCCTTCCTCATGCGCTACAGCCACCTGGGTACGAGCGTGCCCAGCATGGTCGGGACGCTGGTCGGTAACCCCCTCTATATCCTCGACCACCTGACGACCGGCGCGCGGCTGACGAACCTGCTGGCCTTGTTCCTGACCTTCGGGGGCTTCGCCCTGTTCTCGGGGTGGCGGCTCGTGCTGCTGGCCCCCGCGCTGGAGATGCTCCTCGGCGACCCGGGCGGCCCGCTGTCGAACTTCGCCTTCTACTACGGCGCCGTGGCGTTCATGTTCGCGCCGCTGGCGGCGATCGAGGGGGCCCGGCGGCTGCTCGACCGGCCTCCGCGCTGGCTCGGCGTGGTCAGCGGGCCGCGGCTGGCGGCGCTGCTCGGGACGCTGACGGTGCTCGTGCTGGTCTGGCACCCGACGTCATGGCTCTCGGGGGAACACACCTACAAGCCGACGCTCCACACCGCGCATCAGGCGCGCGCAGAGGTGATGATGGCCGCCATCCCCGAGGGCGCGGCGGTCTCCGCGACGGGCTACCTGGCGGTCCACCTCCAGCCAGGGCGCGACGTTCGGATGTTCCCGTACGGGGTCGACGAGGCGGATCATGTGCTCATCGACCTCCAGCGGCCGGCGTGGCCGCGCTCGTATCCCCAGGTCGGCGCCGAGCTCCTGCGTATGCCGAGCCGCGGGTTCACCCTCGTCGACCACGGCGACGGCCTCTTCCGCTTCGAGCGGCGTCCACCCGACGACCCTCGCGCCGCGCGCGCCGAGATCCGGTCGCTCCTCGACCACGTCGTCCTCGAGGCGGAGCTGTCCGAGCAGACCGCCTTCATGAGCGGCGTCGAGGCCGACGAAGGCGCCTCCAACGGCGCCTTCCGCCGCGTCTCGCCGGCCGCCCGGAAGGGACCGGGCTTCCTGCAGTACGGGCCCTTCGCGAGCCTCGACCGAGGCCGCTACCGGGTCACTTACCGGCTCCGGTGGCGACCGAGCGGCGTCATCGCCCGAGCGTCCGAGCGCCTCGTCGCCACCCTCGACGCCACGGTCGAGCGCGGCCGGAACATCCTGGACAAGCGCGACCTGCGCGTCGCCGACCTCATGGGCTCGGCCGGCGCCTGGCAGGAGCACACCCTCGACCTGAGCCTCGAGCGACGCGTGGGCGACCTCGAGGTGCGGGTCTTCTACCACGGGGTCGGGACCCTCGACCTCGACGTGATCCGGGTCGACCCGGTGGAGGACTCCCCGTGAGGCGTTGCTGGCCCTATCTCGTCGCGTCACTGCTCGTCGCCGGCTGCGGACGGTCACCGAGCCCCGAACCGGACGTCCCGCCCCCACCCGCCGTGGAGGACGCTGGCGAGCGAGTCGACACGGGGCCCGCGACAGCGCCGGGAGAAGACACGAGCGCCCCTGCCCCACCCGATGAGGACGCGGGGACCCCGCCCGTGGCGCCCATCGTCCCCGAGCCCCCGCCGACAGCGTGGACCGTGGACCTCGTGCCCCGGCCGGTCCGCGAGGACGCCCCGGCCCGCGCCTTCCTGAAGCGGGTCGCTGGCGAGGGTGTCGCCGCTCACGTCGACGCGGAGTCCGGCCTCGTGTGGGACGCGGACGGGACGCCGTCGAGAGTGACCGCGGCGGCCCTGAACGAGATCGCGGCCGACCTCGAGGCCGCGATCCGCGGCGGGGCCGACGACGCGCGGTGCCGCGCCGGGGTGTGTCTCGTGGAGGGCGAGGGGCGCTGGTTCATCCGGCTCCGACGGACCGGCAGGGCGCCGGGGCGCGTCTCGGGCGTGCTGCGCGCGACGAGCGGCTGGCCTTCGGTCGCCCGGTACCAGGCGTGGCTGGGCGAGGTCACGCTGGCCGAGAGCTCGCGGGCCCCGTCGCTCATCGGCGACGCGCTGAGCTCCGAGGAGGGCGGTCACTTCGAGCGCGCGTACGAGAAGCTCCAGACCGCGCTGGCGCTGTCTCCGGACAACCCGTGGCCGCTCTACTACATGGCGCGCGTGAACGTCGGCGCGAAGCGCTACCGCGAGGCGTACATCGACTTCCGGCGGCTGACCGAGCACCCGTCGGCCTACGCTGTGGCGCTCCAGCTCAAGCTCGAAGAGGACGAGGAGATGGCTCGCTTCCGCGAGCACTCGGCGGTGCAGGCCGTTCAGGCCGAGCTGCAGCTGCCGGCGCCGGAGACCCCGGAGGGCTTCTTGGCGTGGCTCAGGCGCTTCCGGGCAGTCGAGACGCGAATCGCCTCGGTCATCGCGGAGGGGGGACCCGACGCCCAGCAGGTGCAAGGGCTCCTCGAGACCCACCTCCTCGACGACGGCGCCGTGAGCGACTCACGCGTCGCCTGGACGGGCGCGGCGCTGGTGCTGAGGCGGAACGCGCTGGGGGCGTTGGAGATCAGCGGGATCGAGGACCCAGCAGCACCGGGAGCGGCGCGGCGAGAGTGACCGCCTCGGTGGTGACGTCCGCGCGCCAGGCCAGCGCCTCGACCCCGGCCGCGACCGCGGCGCGTAGGCCTTCTCCGTAGGCCGGATCCACGGCGTCCGCGGGCGCGAGGGCGCGGGCGTCGGCGCGCTTTGTCAGGTAGAAGATGACGGCGCGGTCGCCGGCCCTGACGCGCGTGGCGAGGGCGTCGAGGTGCTTCAGCCCGCGGGCGGTGACGGCGTCGGGAAAGAGCGCCACGCCGTCGGGGCTCCCGAGGGTCGCGGTCTTCACCTCGACCCAGCACGGGCGCGGGTCGTCGGGGTGTCCGGTCAGGTAGAGGTCCACCCGCGAGCCGTCCTCGATCTTCACCTCGCGGCGGACCTCGGCGTAGCCGGCGAGCTCGGGGATGGCGCCGGCGGCGACCGCCTCGGCGACGTAGCGGTTGGAGCTGGTCCCGTCGAAGGAGACGAGGACGTCGCCGTCGGTCGCGAGGACCCAGCTCCAGGGGAGCTTCCTGTGGGGATCGTCGCTGCGGACGAGCCAGACGCGGCTGCCCTCGTCCTTCAGCCCGGTCATGGCCCCGGGGCTCGGGCAGTGGGCGGTGATCTCTCTGCCGTCGTCGAGCACGACGTCGGCCAGAAAGCGCTTGTAGCGCCGCACCAGGCGGCCCGGGACGAGGGGGCTGGGGAGGGGCCAGCGGAGGCGAGGAGGCGTGGGCGTCATGGCCGGGGTGTGTATCATGGCAGGCGATGAACCCGAACGACCCGAAGGGCTGGGACGCCGGCCGCTATGCTCGGAACGCGCGCTTCGTTGCGGAGCTCGGTGCGCCGGTGCTGGATCTGCTGGACCCGCGACCGGGCGAGCGCGTGCTGGACCTGGGCTGCGGAGACGGTGCGCTGACGGCGCAGATCGTCGCCCGTGGGGCCGACGTCCTCGGCGTCGACGCCGCCCCCGACATGGTCTCGGCGGCCCGGGCCAGGGGGGTGTCGGCCGAGCTGGCCGACGGCGCGCGGCTGGGCTTCTCGTCCGAGTTCGACGCGGTCTTCAGCAACGCGGCGATGCACTGGATGCCGGACCAGGCGGCGGTCGTCGCCGGGGTGGCGCAGGCGCTGAAGCCCGGCGGGCGCTTCGTCGGCGAGATGGGCGGGCACGGCAACATCGCCGCGGTCTTCACGGCCATCCGCGCCGTCCTGATGCGGCGGGGGCTGACGCCGAACGACGCCCACCCGCGGACCTACCCGACCGTCGATGCCCACGCCGAGCGGCTGGTCGCGGCGGGCTTCGTGGTCGAGGAGATCGCGCTCATCCCGCGGCCGACGCCGCTGCCGACGGGCCTCCGCGGCTGGCTCGACGTGTTCTTCGCGCCCTTCGCGGGCCAGGCGCTCGAGCCCGACGACCGCGATCGGGCGAAGGCCGAGATCGTCGAGCTCTGTGCTCCGTCGCTCGAGGACGAGCGCGGCCGCTGGACGGCGGACTACGTGCGGCTCCGGTGGCGGGCGCGGCTGCGCTGAGGATCGGTCGAGCCACCGCCTGTCATGCGACAGCGGCCGAGCGCGCCGATGGGACAGTCTGGGACAGTCGTCTTGCCGCTGAGCTGGGGTCGTCGGGCCCCGGCCCGGGGTTCCGAGACCCCGAGATCGCTCGACAAGAGCGGTCTCGAACGACGTAACCAGCCGAGATCATTCCGCGCGAACTCTGGCACGCTTCTTGGAGTGGGCGCGCCCCACCCAGGGCGGGGGATTTCGTCGCGATTTCGGCGGGTTGGCGGTTGTCATTCGATCGGTCAGTCAGTCAGTCCGCGAGCAGGTCGAAGGCGGCGGTGACGCTGTCCAGGCAGCGCCGCATGCGGGTGTGGATCGTGTTGTCCCCGAGGGCGTAGACCGTGTAGAGCCTGCCGCCCTCGACCAGGAACGTCGCGCGACGGGCCGCGGGCTCACCGGCGGCGTTCTTCCCCCAGGCCTCGACGCGCCAGCCGGTCTTGCCGCAGTAGATGACCGCGTCGTCCTCGACGACCCTGGCCTCGCTCAGGTCGAAGCCGCCTCGGACGACCTCGGCCGCCTGCTCGGCGCTCTTGCCGTCGGCCGCGGCGACCGTGACGTAGCCCCGGCACTTGAGGTTGTTGGTCATCGCGACCGCGGCGTCGGCGCTGAGCGCCGCGGCCGCCTCGCCGGTCAGGATCTCGAAGTCCGCGCTCGGCGGCATCAGCCAGACCCCGAGCTCGGGATCCTCGTACGCCGCGACGGGCGGGGTCGTGTCGGTCGCCATGGCGGGACCTCCGGTTGCCGGGCCGTCGCCCTTGCACCCGCCAGTCGCCGGGACGAGCAGCGACAGAGCGACGAGGCCGACGACGAGCGACGATGGGCGGACGTTCACGGCGGGGATGCCATCACAGTTGCGAGGGGGCGTCCAGCCGCGCGAGAGGGGCTGGACCGGAGATCACGGTCCGCCGGAGACGCCGACTCTGCCCAGCCTCGTGGTCTGTCCCTCCGTGATCTCGAACGGAACCGCCAAAGGAGGACCGCTCGGCGGTACGATCCGGAGCTTGTAGTCGTTGCCGACCGCGAGCTCACTCGTGACGAGGTTGTTCAACGCGACCCCGGTGTCGTTGCGCACGATCTTGATCTCGCGCTCTCCGATGTAGACCTTCGCGTTGGCTGGCCAGAAGCGGAACGTGACCTTCCCCCGCGGTATCTCCTTGAGGGTGACCATCGCGACGGTGTCGACTCCCAAGGTCGCCTCGAACCCGCGCGGGTGGTACCCGGCCGCGGTCACCCGTCCGCGGAGCACGGTCCCCGGCCGGTCCCGGATCGTGTGCGGGGCCGTGCCGTTGCGGAAGCCGGCCACCGAAACCTGCGCGCCGTCGACGTTCGAGCGGATGGTCAACGCGACGTCCTCGGGCGCGAGGGTGTCCCCGAGCTCGGAGACCAGGCGCCCGAAGGCGACGCCAGGCGTGGCTGGCGGCCCGGCGTCGACCGCCTGGACGCTGTCGGCGGCCGCGAGGGCGACCGCGCTCGTGTCGTCCTCGTCCTCGCTCGCGTCCAACGCCCCGGCGTCGGACTGCGCAGCCGTGGCAGCGGCGACCGTCGTCTCGACGGTCACGTCGGGCGGGCCCGACACGACGTCCGGTGTCATCGACTCGACGATCGGCGCGGCCTGCTCGTCGTCGCCGTCTCGCAGGACGAGCCACCCCACGGCGCCGAGCAGCAGCACGTTCAGGCCGACCAGGAGCGCGAACACCCCGCGTCGACCGCGAGACGAGCGCCCTCCGACCGCCGGAACGACGGGGTCGGTCGGGTATGGCGTGCCCGCCTCTCCCCCGGGAGCCGGCGTCCGACCGGTTGGAGTGCGCTGGGGGGCCATCGACAGGATCGGCGCCGCGGCCGGGGTTCCGATCCCCGGAGCGCTCACCGTCCGGGCCAGTGAGGCCCCAGCCGCGTCGGTGGTCGGGCCACGCCGCGCGGGCTCGCTCCCGAGCCCCATGACGAGCAGGTCGTCGAGGGACATGCCGCTCGACGGGCGCCCGCGGAGCCCCTCGGGGATCGTCGCCAGCACCCGCTCGAGCCACGCCGAGACGTCCCGGGGCACGATGACGGCGCCGATCTCGTTGAGCCACGCCATGAGCGCCCGCATCGCGGCCTCGGCGCTGGGGAAGCGCAGCTCGGGGTCCTTCTCGAGGAGCCGCTCGACCACCGCGGCCACGGGGGCCGGCACGTCGGGCGCCGCCTCGCGGAGCGGCCCGGGGTCGTGGAAGCGGATCCGGTCGAGCGTGAGCAGATCCGAGTCGCCGTCGAAGGGCCGGACGCCCGTGAGGAGCTCCCACATCAGGACACCGACGCTGAACAGGTCGCTCCGGGCGTCGAGGGCGGCGCCGGCCGCTTGCTGCGGCGACATGTAGCTGTACTTGCCCCGAATCGCGCCCGTGGTCGTCGCCTGGAGGCGCTCGGTGGCCCGCGCGATGCCGAAGTCGAGGAGCTTCACCTCGCCGGCCCGCGAGATCATGACGTTCGACGGCGAGATGTCGCGGTGGATGATGCCGAGCGGGACACCGTCGTCGTCGGTGGCGCCGTGGGCGTAGTCGAGCGCCTCGAGGAGCCGGACGATGATGGTCGCGATGAGCGGCGCCGGCAGCTCGACGCCCCCGGTGCGCGCGAGCTTGACGAGCTCGCCGAGGTCGCGCCCGTCGACGTACTCCATCGCGATGAAGGTGACGCCGTCCTCCTCTCCCATGTCGAGGACCTGGGCGATACCGGCGTGTCGCAGGCGGACGACGAGCTTGCCCTCGGCAATGAAGCGCCGGACGAACTCCGGGTCGTCGGCGAGGTGCGGCAGGATGCGCTTGATGACCAGGCGCTTCTCGAAGCCGCCGGTCCCGACCGTTCGCGCCAGGAACACCTCGCCCATACCGCCCGCCGCGAGCCGCGTGAGCAGCTCGTAACGGCCGATCTGTCCGAGGGGACCAGCGGTCATGGGGCGTCCGGGATCTCGAGGGGCTCGGGTGGGTTGGCCTCGCGGTCCGCGAGGTGGCGCTCGATGGCTCGCTCGATCGTGCTCCCGAGCACCCACATCCAGGCATAATCGGGACCGGTGAAGCGCCGGACAATGTCTTTCTTCAAGGACGCGGAGCGCGCAGCCTCGGGACCGTAGAGCTGCCAGTGGGCGTCGAGCGTCTCGCGATAGCCCTGCCACTCGAGCCACGCGCGCCCGCCTGCGAGGCCGACCGGGAGCGGAAGGAGCAGGTAGAGCAGGATCATCCCCGGCCACGTGAAGCGGCGGAACTGGGCGATGTGGACCGCCTCGTGGCGCAGGATGCAGTAGCGGTCACCGGCCGCCATCCCAAACCAGCTGTCCGGCACGTAGATGCGCTTGCCGAGGGTCGTCACGTAGCTGTCGAGGAAGCGGTCCTGGCCGCCGAACGTGATGATCCGCAGCGCCCGGTCGATGACCCGGCAGAAGCGGCTCTCGCTCTTCTTGAGGACCCGGACGCCCCGCCAGCGCCCCTCGATCTCGGCCACGAGCGCCGAGTACAGCGCCTCGTGGTGCGCTCTCGGGACGCCCCCGGCGTCTACCGAGCGCGTAGGACGTCTCCCATGCCATAGCGCCCGGCGTCGCGCCCGGCGGCCAGCCAGCGCGCGGCCACCAGCGCCCCGCGGACGAAGATGTCGCGGTCGAGGGCGCGGTGCTCGAGGACGAGCTCCTCACCCTCGCCGAGGAAGAGCATGCGGTGCTCGCCGACGACGGATCCGCCGCGGACCGCGTGGATCCCGAGCTCGTCCTTCCGTCGCGCGCCGACCTGCCCCTCGCGCCCGTGGCAGGCCGCGTCGTTCAGGTCCCAGCCGCGCGCGGCGGCCACCCGGCGGGCCAGCTCGCGGGCCGTTCCCGAAGGAGCGTCGACCTTGTGTCGGTGGTGCGCCTCGACCAGCTCGGCGTCCCATCCCTCGGCGAGCATCCGGGCGGCCTCGCCGACCAGGTCGAAGAGCGCGTTGACGCCGACGCTGAAGTTCGGCGCCTGGACGACCGCGACGCCCTCGGCCACGCCGTCGATCGCGCGCTGGTCGTCGTCGTCGAGCCCGGTCGTCCCGAGGACGAGCGGCACCCGGTTCGCGGCGCAGAAGGCGCAGGTCGAGGCGACCTGGGCGCGCACGGAGAAGTCGATGACCACGTCGGGGCGATCGGCCTCCTCGAGGGCCGGCCCGTCGGCGTCGATCGCCGCGCTCACCGAGAAGCCGTACTCGCCCGCGAGCGCGATGAGCCGCCGCCCCACCCGGCCGCGCGCGCCGACGATCGCCAGGCGCTTCATGCCCGGGTCGCCTCCGCCACGTGCGCGAGCGCCGCGGCGATGCGCTTGGACATCCCCTCGTCGACCGCGTCCGCCGTCAGCGGCAGCCGCATGTCGGCCCGGGCATGCCCGAGGAGCGCCGCGGCGTGCTTGAGCGGGATGGGGTTGGTCGTGGCGAAGAGCGCGCCGAAGAGTGGCGAGAGCGCCCGCTGCAGCGTCCGAGCGCCGGCGAGGTCCCCAGCGAGGAGCGCGCGGACGAGCGCGACCATCGGCTCGGGAGCGACGTTGGCGGCGACGCTGATGACGCCGTGGCCGCCGAGGGCGACCAGCGGGAAGGTCAGGGCGTCGTCGCCCGACAGCACGCTGAAACCCTCGGGGGCGCCGTAGATGAGCTGCTCGATCTGCGCGACGCTGCCGGCGGCCTCTTTCACGGCGACGAAGCGCGGGTCCTGGGCCAGCTCGAGGGCGGTCTCGGGGAGCAGGTTGCAGCCGGTCCGGCTCGGGACGTTGTAGAGGACGATCGGCAGCCCGCCCTGGTCGGCCACGGCGCGGAAGTGCGCCAGGAGCGAGCGCTGAGGGGGCTTGTTGTACGGCGGCGTCACGACCAGGGCGGCGTCGGCGCCGACCTCCGCGGCGGCGCGGGTCGCGGCGACGCTGCGCTCGGTGGAGCTCGAGCCGGTGCCGGCGATGACCGGGACGCGGCCCGCGGCGACCTCGACGGCGGTCTTGACCAGGATCTGGTACTCGGCGTCGGTCAGGGTCGGCGTCTCGCCGGTCGTCCCGCAGGGGACGAGGCCCGAGCCCGCGGCGACGAGGCGCTCGCACAGCGCCCGGTAGGCGGGCAGGTCGAGCCCGCCATCCGCGGCGAAGGGCGTGTACAGGGCGGTCAGGGTGCCGGTGACGGGTCGGGTGAGGGGCATGTCAGCGACCTCTCAGGTAGGAGATGGCGTCGTCGATGGCGGCGCGGACGGTCAGGTCGGGCTCGGCGCCCAGCCACTGCTCGAGCAGGGGCACCACGCGTGGATCGCTCGCGTCGCGGAGGGCCTTGGCGACCGACATCCGGATGGCGGGGGCGCGGTCTCGGCGGTGGGCGAGGATGTCGTCGACGGCGTCGGAGCCGAAGCCGGCGCCGAGCGAGCGCAGCGCCTGGCGGCGGAGTCGGGTCCCGAGCTCGGTGCCGACGTTACCGTGCCCGGTCAGGATCCCGACGAGGTAGCGCCGCGTGGTCGGCGTCGGGTAGAGCGCCAGCGCGGCCACGGCGCGGACCCGGACCAGGGACCGGACGCGGGGCAGGTCGGCGATCAGGACGAGCTGGTGGGGCACGTCGTCGCCGATGGGGTCGAGGATGCGCCGGTCGAGCTGGAGCCCCTTGTCACCGAGGAGCCGGACCAGCATCTCGCGCTGCTCGTCGGGGTTGCGCTCGGCCGGGCGGGCGCCGGCCGTGAGCGGCGTCAGGGCGACGGCCAGCAGGCAGGTCAGGATCGGGATCAGGCGGGGGTGACGTCGCGCTCGCATCGGGCTCCGGTGGTGAAGAGGCGTACAGGGTGGCAGGACGGGCGGTCATGTCCAGATAAGGATCGCCTCCGCGCGTGAAGCCACTCCCGTGAAACGACTCTGCCCGGACGCGATTCCCGGCCCGCGTCTCTAGCGCTTGCCCTTCTTGCGCTGCTTCTTGGCCTTCTTGGACTGGTCGCGGCGCTTCTTCTTGGCCGCGATGCGGGCGTCCATCTCGGCGCGGGTCGGGCCGGTCCGCTTCGGGCGCTGTCGGGGCCCGCCGCCCTCGCCGCCGCCGAAGAGCTCCTCGAGCCCGCCCAGATCCCCCTCGCCGCCGAGCATGTCGTCCATCTTGGCGCCGCGGAGCTGCTTGAGCATCCCGAGCTGCTTGAAGCCTGGGAGCTTGCCGAGGAGGCCGGGGTTCTTGCCGACCTGCTTCATCATGTTCCGCATGCCGTAGAAGCGCTGCAGCATCGACTTCACGTCGGGCAGCGTCGTCCCGGAGCCGCGGGCGATGCGGCGCAGGCGGCTCATGTTCGACAGCAGCTCCGGGTGGAGGCGCTCCTTCTTCGTCATCGAGCTGATGATCGCCTCGACCTTGTCGAGCTGCTTGTCGTCGAGGTCGACCTGCCCCATCGAGTCCTTGAAGAAGGGCATCCGCTCGAAGAGATCCTTGAGCGATCCCATCCGCTTGATGGTCTTGATCTGCTCGAGGAAGGTCACCATGTTGAAGTCGCCCGACAGGATCTTGCGGGCGTCCTCCTCGGCCTTCTCCTCGTCGACGATCTCCTCGAAGTCCTTGACCAGGCCGACGACGTCGCCGAAGCCGAGGATACGGCTCGCGAGGCCCTCGGGGCGGAACTCCTCGAGCTTGTCGAGGGTCTCGCCGACGCCGAGGAACTTGATGGGCTTGCCGGTGACGGCCTTGACGCTGAGCGCCGCGCCGCCGCGGGCGTCGCCGTCGAGCTTGGTGAGGATGCAGCCGGAGAGGTCGAGCCGGTCGTCGAAGGACTTGGCGGTGCGCACCGCGTCCTGACCGGTCATCGCGTCGAGGACGAGGAAGATGTTGTCGGGGCGGGTGCGGCCCTTGATCTGCTCGAGCTCGACCATCAACGCCTCGTCGACCGTGAGACGGCCGGCGGTGTCGAAGATGACGATGTCGTGGCCCTCGAAGCGCGCCTCGCGGAGCGCCGCTTCGCAGAGGTCGGGCGGGGAGGCGCCGGCCACGGTGAAGACGGGCAGGTCGAGCTGACGCCCGAGGACCTGGAGCTGGTCGATGGCGGCGGGGCGGTAGATGTCGCCCGCGACGAGGAGGGGCTTGTGGCCCTCCTTGACGAGCTTGTTGGCGAGCTTGCCGACCGTGGTCGTCTTACCGGCGCCCTGGAGGCCCACCATCATGATGGTGGAGATGCCCTGCCCCTTCTTGAGCGTGATGGTCGTGTCGACCGGGCCCATGAGGCCCTCGAGCTCTTCGTGGCAGATGTTGATGAAGTGGTCGGCCGGGCTGACCTCGGCCTTCTTCCCCTTGCCCTTGACCCGGGTGCGGACGAGCTCGCCGACCGCCTTCTCCTGCACCTGGGCGAGGAACTGCTTCACGACGCCGAACTCGACGTCGGCCTCGAGGAGCGACAGGCGGACGTCGCGGAGGGCGTCCTTGATGTTGTCCTCGTCGAGCGTCGCCTTGCCCGTGAGCTTGGTCTTCGCCGACTTGAACCCGCGGTAGAGCGTATCGAACACTGCTGCCTCGCCAGATGCTTCTTCGGACGGGGACCTTTAGGCTCGCGAGGTCCCGTTGTCAATGAGGGGATTGGCCCGCCGACCGCAGGATCACGGGGCCATCGGGCGCCCGCGGGGGCTCACGCACGGGCGAGCGGGAGAGACGACGGCACGGCGAGGGAAGCCCGCGATCAGCGCCGGGTCGCGAAGAGGAACACGTCCCCGGGGAAGTCGTCGCCGACCTCGCGCCCGGCGGTGTCGACTCGGGTCACGCGGAAGCCGGCCCGCTCGAGGTCTCGGGTGAGCGCGCCCGGATCGCCGAAGTGGGCGTGGACCTCCATGACGAGGCGCTCCACGCGGTCGAGCCAGCCGTCGGGGTCGGCGAAGACGGCGAACTCCGAGCCCTCGATGTCCACCTTCATGAGGTCGACGCGGTCGATGGCGTGGCGCTCGAGGAGCTCGGTCATGGAGACCGTCCCCGGCTCGGCGCCCATGTGGCTCGCGGCCGCGCGGCGCTTCGGATCGGCGAGCGCGCCGACGCTCGCGCCGATGAGGCCGTGGACCAGCTCCACGCGGTCGTCGCAGCCGTTGAGGCGCATCAGCTCCCAGAACTCCGGGGCGAACCCGTCCTGGGCCTCGACCGAGAGGACCCGCGCCCCTCCCGCGGCCGCGAGCACGGTGAAGGCCCCGACGTTGGCCCCGAGATCGACGACCTGCTCTCCGGGCTCCGCTTCGAAGCCGGGGACGTAGCTGTAGACGCGCCGGCAGTAGAGCTCGCGGACGAGCCCGAAGTGACGGCTCGGGACCCGGAGCGTGCGCCCACCCGTCCGCACGCGGACGACGCGATCGGGGAGGCGCGCGTCGGCGGGGGCGAGGAGGCGCGTCCTCAGGATGTCCGGCAGGGCCAGGGCGATGGCGCCCGTGTAGCGGACGAGGGTCTCGGGATCGACCGACCGCGCCACCGCGGCGTACTCGTCGACGAAGCGACGAACGGGCCCGGGGAGCTTGCTCTTCAGGTTCGCGACGACACCCATCTCGCCCCTCTCCGCCGTGAAACCGCGCGATCCAAGCGCGCGGCCCCCTGCCTTGTCAAACGGCTGCGCGGCGGAGATGCCGGCGAGCCAGGGTCGTCCCGACCGTCACCCGGTGTCCGCGCGCGGCAGGGCGGTCGCCTCGGCCGCCCGCAGGAGGTCTCAGAGGGCCTTCTCGGCGCGCTTGCGGGCGTTGTGATCGAGGTGGCGCTTGCGCAGCCGGATGCTGGTCGGGGTGACCTCGACGAGCTCGTCGGGCTCGATGAACTCGAGGGCGTCCTCGAGGCCGAAGACCTTGGGCGGGGTCAGCCGCACGGCGTCGTCGGAGCCCGAGGCCCGCATGTTGGTGAGCTTCTTGCCCTTCGAGGGGTTGACGACGATGTCGTTCTCGCGGGCGTGGAGGCCCATGATCTGCCCCTGGTAGACCTTCTCGCCGGCGCCGAGGAACAGCACCCCGCGCTCCTGGAGGTTATCGAGCGCGTAGGCCACGGTGTCGCCGTCGTCCTGCACGATGATCACGCCGTTGGAGCGGGTGCGCTTGCGGGTCGTGACCGGCTCGTAGTGGCTGAACATGTGCATCAGCGTGCCGGTGCCGCGGGTGTCGGTCAGGAACTCCGAGCGGTAGCCGATGAGCCCGCGGCTGGGGACGTGCCAGCGCATCCGCGAGTGGCCGTCGAGCGCCGTCGACAGGTCCGTCATGTTGCCGCCGCGCTGGTTGAGCTTCTCGATGACGAGGCCCTGGTAGTCGGCGCTGCAGTCGATGGCGACCTCCTCGACCGGCTCGCACATCTCGCCGTCGATCTCCTTGAGGATGACCTGCGGCTGGCTGATGGCGAGCTCGAAGCCCTCCCGGCGCATCGACTCGATGAGGACCGACAGGTGGAGCGTCCCGCGGCCGGAGACGATGAAGATCTCCGGCGCCGGGCCCTGCTCGATCTTCAGGCCGACGTTGGCGAGGAGCTCGCGGTCGAGGCGCTCCTTGATCTGACGGCTGGTGACGAACTTGCCCTCCTTGCCGGCGAAGGGGCTGGTGTTCGTCATGAACTGCATGTTCAGGGTCGGCTCGTCGATCGGGATCGCCGACATCGGGTTCGGGTGGCTCGCGGGACAGATCGTGTCGCCGACCGTGGCGCTGCCGGCGCCGGCGAGGGCGATGATGTCACCGGCCTCGGCCTGATCGCAGTCGATGCGGTCGAGGCCGTTGAAGGTCATCAGCTGGGAGACGCGGAAGCGCTCCTGGTAGCCGTCGGGGCGGCACGCGACCGCCTGCATCCCGCGCTTGATGACGCCGTTGTAGACGCGACCGATGGCGATCCGGCCGAGGAACGGCGAGTGGGCCAGGGTCGCGACCTGCATCTGCAGCGGGGCGGCGACGTCGCCGCCCGGAGCCGGGGTGTGCTCGAGGATGAGCTCGAAGAGCGGCGTCAGGTCCTTGGGCTCGTCATCGAGCTCGTGGATCGCGTAGCCGTCCCGGGCCGCGGCGTAGATGTGCGGGAAGTCGAGCTGCTGGTCGTTGGCGTCGAGGCTCGTGAAGAGGTCGAAGATCTCGTCGAGGACCTCGTCGGCGCGGGCGTCCTTGCGGTCGATCTTGTTGATGCAGACGAGGACCTTGAGCCCGAGCTCGAGGGACTTCCGCAGCACGAAGCGCGTCTGGGGCATCGGCCCCTCGGCGGCGTCGACGAGCAGGAGCACGGCGTCGACCATGCGCAGGACGCGCTCGACCTCGCTGCCGAAGTCGCTGTGCCCGGGGGTGTCGACGATGTTGATGCGGTGGCCGTTCCACTCGACCGCCGTGTTCTTGGCGGTGATGGTGATGCCCCGCTCGCGCTCCTGGTCGTTCGAGTCCATGACCCGGTCGGCGACCTCGGCGCCCGCGCGGAAGGTCCCCGATTGCTTGAGGAGCCCGTCCACGAGCGTGGTCTTGCCGTGGTCGACGTGGGCGATGATGGCGATGTTGCGGATGTCCATGACGCTCGTGGTCCCGGGTTGGATGGCGCGCGGAGTACCAGCGTTCGGCTCCCGAGGTCAATGAAATCCCAAGTCGACCGCGCGGTTCGGCCCCCGCGGCGGACGATCCCTCGCGCCAGCGGGTGCCTCCGGGCGGTAACCGACGCCCCGGCCCGCCCACCGGTGGGCTCGGGGGCTGTCTGCTTGCCGGTCCTGCGTCGGAGGGGTAGTGGTGAGGCATGAGAGCCTCGTTTTCAGCGCTGGTGCTGGTGGTCGTGAGCGTCATGGCGGGCTGCAAGGACGCGCCCGAGCCGGTCCCCGACGTGACCAGCGAGCCGCAGAGCGCGCGCGACGCGGCCCTCGAGGCGGCGCGGCAGGCGCTCGAGAAGGGCGTCCCCGACGAGGCCATCGCGCGTATGGCGCCGATCGTGCGCGAGCGCCCCGACGACTACGACGCCCGCGTGATGTTGGCCCGGGGGGAGGCCCTGGCCGAGCAGTACGAGGCGGCGCTCAAGGACGCCAACCTGGCGCTGGCCATCAACGCCAAGCGCGTCGACGCGTGGCTCACGAAGTCGGTGGCCCTCGCCGGGCTCGGCGAGGAGAAGCAGGCCATCGAGGCCGCCGAGCGGGCTCTGGAGAAGGCGCCGAACCACGAGGGGGTGATGCGCCACCTGGCGGCGCTCTACGGGATGACCGGCGCGACACCGAAGCAGAAGGAGCTCCTCGAGAAGCTGGTCGCGCTGAGCGACCGTGAGACGGTCTCGCGGGTGCTCCTCGCGCGGATCGCCCTCGCCGAGGGCGACACGCCGGCTGCCGAGCGGCTCGCCAGGCGCGTGGTCGAGCTCGATCCACACTTCACCGAGGCGCAGATCATGCTGGCGGCCCTCGCCTACGACCGCGACGACTACGCGACGGCGCTGGAGAGGACCCGCATCGCCCTGACCTCGAACCCCGACAACGAGACCGCTCACACCCTGCTCGAGGCGTCCTTCTACGTGACGGTCGCCGCCGAGCTGACCTGCGCCGTGGGTGAGCGGCCGTGGCAGGACGACGCGACGGCTGCCGTCCTCTCCCGGGTCCGCGACCGGTACGAGCTGACGGGCGTGTCGACCTTCTACGACCTCGACGAGACCTACGGCTCCCGCGACGACGTGCAGACGCGGATCGCGCGCGCCGCCAAGAAGCTGTGCCCTGACAAGTGAGCGACTTCGGGCGTAAGGCGCTCCTGGGGAGCTTGACGACGGCGGCCGGGAGCCTCGGAGGGTTCGCCGGGCGCTTCGTCATCAACGCCATCATCGCGCGCCACCTGGACGCGGTGGACTTCGGGCAGTTCGCCCTGGCGATGGTGTCGGCCGAGCTCCTCGGCATGGTCGCCTCGTTCTCGTTCCCGCAGACCCTGCTGCAGCTCGGTGACGAGCACGAGCACATCGTCGGGACGGTCCTCTGGATGAGCGTCGCGCTCGCGCTCGCCCTCTTCGCCGGCGCTCTCGTGATGTGGCCCTTCGTGTCCGACGCCTACGGCGACGTCGTCGGCAGCTGCTTCGTCGCGATGGTGGGGTCCCGGCTCGTCGCCAGCGTGGCCGAGACGCTGGTCGGGGCCCAGCAGCGACGCTACGCCTACCATTCGGCGGCGCTGACCCAGCTCGTCGGGGTCATCGTGGCCGCGTTGGCCGCCCTCTGGCTGGCCGTCAGCCACCCGAGCCCGTGGGCGCTCGTCGTCCGCGACGCTGGCCCAGCGCTGGTCGTCGTGGTCGCGCTCGGGACGTTCATGCTCCGGCGGGAGGGCGCACGGGCGCTGCGCTTCGATCGCGGCACCGCGCGTGAGGTGTGGCAGCTGTCGAAGGCGCTCTTTCTGAACCGCGCCTTCGAGATCGCGTACAACCGCGTGGACTCCCTCGTCGTCGGGACCGCCCTGGGCGAGCGGGCCCTCGGCTTCTACCAACAGGCGCGTTACCTCGCCGGGCTCCCCAGCGCCGCGGTCGCGCCGGTGGCCGGGGTCGTCGGGCTGAGGACGCTGAGCGCGCTCCACGACGACCCGCGGCGACAGGGCCGCGCCTTCCAGCTGACACAGTTCGCCATCACCAGGATGCTGATGGTCTTCGCCATCGGGGCCGCGGTCGCAGGCGACCTCGCCACCCGCGTCGTGCTCGGCCCGGGCTGGGAGCCCACCGGACACCTGCTGCAGCTGTTCACGCCGTGGCTGGTCGTCTATCCGGTGGCGCAGAACTACAAGATCATGCTCATCGCGATTCGACGCTTCCCGCCGATCTTCTGGGCCACCGGGGTCTCAGCCGCGATCCTGGCGGCCTGCGCGGTGCCGCTCGCGCTCTGGCTCGACAGCACGGGCCTCGTGCTCGGGAACCTGGTGGCGGTCATCGCCTACCTGTGGATCAAGGTCGTCGCGACGCCTCCCCACCTCGCGGTCGAGGCGTCGACCTACGTCCCGACCGCCATCGCCGGCGCCGGAGCCGTCGCCGCCGGCTGGGGGCTCCGCCTCGCGCTCGCCGGTCCCCTCGACGGCTGGTGGCCCGTGGTGGTCGGTCTCGTCGGCGGCTACGTCGTCTTCGCCGCCCTCACCCTCCTCCTCGAGCGGGGACGCCTGAAGGCGGAGCTCAGCTACGTCCTGAACATCGTCCGCTCCCGCCGCCAGCCGACACCCTCCGCGGAGGGCAACGGGGAAAAGTGATAGACAGCGGGGGTGTGATTCATACGCCGGCTGACTCTTCGGTGAACTGGCTCGCCGCGGAAGGCAGGGCGGCGCGCAAGCTGGTGCTGGTGCGGGGTGAGGGGCGCGGAAGCGGGAGCGGGAGCGTGAGTGGTGTATGAGCGGGTGCGCTGGGCGTGAGTGGTTCGGGAGCGGAGGGAGCGCCGCGAGCCTCGAGGGGCCCCGCTCTCCCTCAGCTGCAGGACTGGTGCATCGGGGTGGAGCGGCCGGACGCGCTGCGCATCCGGCCGCCACGCTCGGTCAGCGGGTGAGGTTGACGAGGGTTCCGATGACGTGGTCGAGGCGCTGCCTGACGTCGGGCCCCGGGTCGGGGATGCAGCGCATGGCGACGGCGACGTCGAAGCAGGCGGCGACCTCCGCCCCTCCCCCCTCCACCTCTGGCACGCGCGAGCGCGCACCAGAGGCGGCCAAGCGAATCCGCCCCGGCTGCCGCCGTGACGGATTCGTGGCGGAGCCGAGGGCGTTGGCGTAGCGTGCGCGCCTGTTCTTGCCGAGCGAACCCGCGCCTTCGGCGATGTTCAGGGGCGTGCTCGCCGCTGCCCTCCTGAGCTGCCGAGCCAGGTCCGGGTCCTTGCGACCGATGCGGTCGGCCGCGTCGGCAGCGTCGGCCGCCACGCGCAGCGAAACAGTGTAGATGCGCAACATGAGTGTCTCCTTGTCGAAACGTGACGTCCCGAAGCGGCCTTGTGCCGCGAGGGACGACTCGTCTCGACCTCGCGCGCACCGCCCTGCAAGGCTGCGACGCAGTCGCACCACGGCTCTGCCGCCCGGAGCCGCGCACAGCGGAGCGAGCGCAGCGAGTGGAGCGAGCACGGCGAGGACGGCGGAGCCGTGGCTTGGCCTTGCGGGGCGGGAGCACGAGGTCAGACTGAGGAGACCCACGCGCACACTCCGCTCTGTCCCACCTTCGCTCCGCCCCCGCTCTCCCTCACCACTGCCACTGCACTCCGCGCGCGCACACGCTCCCCGCGCCGCTCACGCACACGCCCCCGCGCCGCTCACGCTCACGCTCCCCGCGCCGCTCACGCTCACGCGCACGCGCACAGCTCAGCCCCCGCTCCGCTCCGCCTCTCCTACCCCACCGCTCCGCCACCGGGGGCGAGGTGACACCAGAATACCGAATAGAAACGGCAGCTCAGAACTCATGCAGCCATCATCATGCCTTGCAAACCGAGCTGTGCCGGCTTGTGGTGCAGCCATCATCATGCCTCGCAAACCGAGCTGTGCCGGCTTGTGGATCGCACCCGACAGCGGGGTCAGACCCCGGCTTCTAACACTTTTCGACTGGTCACGCCTCCCCCGTGGTTCGCTTTGCCTGTCGCCTGCTCAGGCCCCGGGTTCATTGATTTCGGTCTTTTTCCGGGCGGCTCGGTGCGGTACAGAGCCATCGACCACGCGAGCCCCGGATCGCCTCATGCGCATCGCCCTCCCCCTCGCCTCGCTGCTGGCCCTCGCCCTCGCCGCCTGCGGTGGCGCCGCGGCGATGAGCGACGCGGACGTCGCCGAGCAGGACACGACCGTCGTGACGGACACGAGCGGCGCCGGCGACACCGCCGACAGCGTGACGCCGAGCGACACGACCGAGACCGACGGTGACGCCGCCGACACGCAGGGGACCGATCCCGACGCGCTCTCCGCGCCGGGCCCGTTCCAGGTCGGGCACCGCCTCGTGAGCGCGAGCTGGGACTCGGGCCTCGTCGCCGGGCAGCGGACGCTCACGGTCAACCTCTTCTACCCCACCGAGGACACCTCGGGCGTGGCGACGGCCTACCTCGACGGGTCGATCGCGGACCCCGATGTCTTCCGGGGGGCCGCCCTCGCGCCCGCCGGAGACGGCGACACCTACCCCCTCCTCGTATTCAGCCACGACGCGCGCGGATACGCGGGTGCCTCTCGGCGGCTCCTCACCCACCTCGCCTCCCACGGCTGGGTCGTCGCCGCGCCCGACCACCCGGGCGACCTCGCGACCGACCCCGAGGGCCGCGCGACGGCCGACTACGTCACGCGGCCCGGCGACCTCTCGGCCACCCTCGACGCCCTCGCGACCCTCCCCGACAGCGACCCGCTCCACGGCCACCTCGACACCGCCGCCGTCCTCGCCGCCGGCCACGGCTTCGGCGGCTACGCGGCCCTCGCCCTGGGCGGCGCGACCTACGACCGAGAGCAGATCGGGTTCTCGTGCGACGACCACGGCGGCCCCGGCGCCACCCCGGCCGACGGCTGCGGCGAGGCGGCGCTGACCCGCCTCACCGCCGGCTTCCGAGACCCTCGGATCGCGGCCGTCATCGCCCTCGCCCCCACCGAGCGCGAGCTCTTCAGCAACGCCGGCGTCAGCGACCTCGACGTCCCGAGCCTGCTCATGACCGCCGAGCAGGACGCCGTCGCCCCGAACGACACCGTCGGGGACCTCTACTGGGTCGCCCTCCCCGGCCCCGCCGTGCGGGTCGACCTCGTCGGAGGCTGCCACGCGTCGTTCTCGGCCGGCGGCTGCGAGGCGCTCCTCGACGACGACGGCGACGAGGTCGTGAACGCGTACGCGCTCGCCTTCGCCCGCCGCGAGCTCCTCGGCGACACCACCGTCGAGCCCCTCCTGACCGCCGCCGAGGCCGTCTCCATCAAGGGCGTCGTGAGCTTCAAGGTCGCCCCCAGCCACCCCTTCGCCCAGCGCCTCGACGACTGCCTCGGCGAGTCCCGCCCGATGCTCGTCGAGCGCGGCCTCCCCTTCGGCGAGGTCGTCATCGGCGGGGCCACAGGGTGGTTCCTCCTCGACTTCGCCTCGACTGTCAGCTCGGTCGACCCCGACGGCTTCGCCGGCGGGACCCCGACCCCGGTCGAGGGCTACGACGAGCTCTTCGCCGACTTCGACTGGTTCGGCCTCTGGGCGCCGGTGTGGCTCTCGGTCTTCCCCCACCGGACCGTCGGCGCCATCCACGAGGCCGGGGTCCTCGGTACGGATTTTCTATCGCTGAACGTCTACGCCCTCGACTACGCCGGCGGCCGCGTCTACAGGGCCAGCGGCGCCGGCTGCGACGAGATCGCGCTGCGCGACGCCGGCCTCCTGCCGCTGACCACCGAGGGCTGGTACTCCGACGACCCGTCGAGCCTCCCGGGCGGGCGCGTCAACGTGCCGTCCGTGCCCATCGCCGTCGGCGAAGCCCGGACCATCGCCCAGCTCGACACCGGCTTCGAGGACGGCGTGGTCCCCAACGCGGTCAACATCAACGACGCCATGTTCGACGCGATCGCGGACGCCGGCGTCACCCTCGAGCGCGACCACGAGCGCGACCTGCTCCTGACCACGTGCGTCGGCGGCGTCAGCGAGCAGGCCTACGGCTACCGCCTGCCCCCGGGTGAGGCGGTCGTCCTCGTCGGCGAGGACGGCGGCGCCGTGGCGCGCTGGGAGGACGCGGCGATCTTCCTCAAGCGCGCCCCGACGGCGGCCCTGGGCTGTGGCGGCATCGGCACCTGGGACACCCCGGGGGCGCAGATCGGCGCGAGCCTCATCGGTGGCCGCGGCTTCATCCTCCTCGACCCGTTCCGCGCCCGCGTCTGGTGGCCCGCCGAGGACGCGGACGGCGCGGAGACCGAGGAGTAACCTGGCTCCCGCCCCGACGCTCGGCGTCAGCGCTTGCGGAGCCGCACCATGTGCCCCTTCAGGAGCAGGTCGTCGCGATCGGCTCGCGGGTGGACGCGCACGAGCAGGCGCTCCCAGAGATCGGAGTGGCGCGCCCGGAAGCGGAGCGCGCTCGGCCCGATGGAGTAGACGAGCCCCTCGCGCTCGAAGCCCGCGGCCTCGAACGTGGTGAGGTACTCGCGGGTGGTGAGCTTCGAGAACAGGTCGAGCTCGACGTAGCGCCCGCCGGACTGGAAGTCCTCCGTCTCCCGCCGCTGCGACGCGAAGTACGTCCGGTAGGCGTCGGGCTCGAGCAGGACGTGGTCGTAGATGTGCTGCAGGCCGCCGCGCCCGGAGAAGTGGTCGCCGCCCGGGCCGTACCAGAGCGGTCCGTAGCTCGCGTACACGCGCCCGCCGGGCTTGAGCACCCGGCGCGTCTCGCGCATCACCGCGCCGAGGTCGACGCAGTGCTCGAGGACCGCGTCCGAGACCGCCAGATCGACGCTCCCGTCGGCCAGGAAGCCGTGGTCCTCGAGCGGCGCCGCCTCGAAACGCACCCGAACGCCGAAGCGCTGTCGGCAGTAGTCCGCGACCTCCGGCCAGCTGTCGGGGAACGGGAACAGGTCGGTCGCGATGATCTCGCGCGGCCGGAGCGCCGCCCACGAGATGACGTCCCACCCGGTGCCGGTGCCCTGAACCAGGATCGTCGCGCGCGAGAGCGGCGTCCCGAGCGCGCCCCAGCGACGGCGGTGCTCGAGGGGCATCCCGCGGCTGAAGAGCACCAGATCTGGCCGGGTCTCCGTCACCAACCCCGGGGACAGCTCCCGGACGGCCCGGCGCGACAAGAGCGGCCGGACGACCTTGTAGATCGCCCGCTTCGCCAGAGGCGTACGCGTCCGCTGGTAGGACTCCATCCAGGGGGTGCGCTGGTAATCCATGGCCGGTCTTATCGCCGATTCGGCCCCGCCGCGCGAGCCCAGCGTTGGCCGGGGACCGACCGCCCCTTCACTTCGTGCGCGCGCAGTCCGCGAAGGCGTACCAGCCATCGACACCCTCTCCGGCGTCGTTCACGCGCCAGCTCGGCGCCTCCGGCGCGCCGGGCCCGCGCGCGAACTTCGGGTCGTGACTCACGCGGGCGGTCGCGCCCGCGGGCAGCTCCAGCGACGCCACCAGCTCCGCCAGATCGCACTCCGGCTCGGGCGGCGGGGTGGTGTCCATCTTCGTCCAGCGTTTGTCGGCCGCGTAGGACTCCGGGACCTCGACCCCGCGGGGGCCGATCTTCATGACCTTGATGGCGTCCCGCCGCACCCGCGGGCTCTTCGACGACAGCCGGCTCGGGAGCACGTAGGTCGCCTTCGCGCGGCCGTCCTCGGTGAAGTCGAGGGTCCCGTCCGGCTCGATCCCGCGCACGGTGATCGACCAGCGCACGGCGTTGGGCTGCCAGCGGTGGGCGACGTCGTCGAAGAGGCGCTCGACGTCGGTGACGGTCGCGTCGGTCCGCGACAAGCCGGCCTGGAAGTGCGTCGCCTTGGTCGGATCGGGCTTCCCGTCGCCGAAGAGGCGCTTCCTCATCGCGAACACGACGCTCCCGGCGACGCCGATCACGACGGCGCCCGCGATGATGGCGTAGATACGACCTCGAGAGATGCTCTGACTCATGGCTGCCTCGCTGGAGATCGGAAGCGGCTACTTCTCCTGGGCCTCGTAGCACCCCATGTCCCACCCGCCGAGCTGGGGCCGCGCGGTCCCGTCGAGATCGTCGGCGACCGACTCGTCGGGGGCCGCCTTGTCGACCAGGGGCGACTGGATGTTCAGACGGTAGTTCAGAGCCGCCGGGGCCTCGAAGATCGGGTCGACGTCGTAGACCTCGCTGCAGGTCCACACCGCGCCGCAGGCGTTCGGTGAGCCGGCGATGTCCGAGAAGTCCGCGAAGACCTGGCCCTGGACGAGCCCGATGTCGGGGCCGGTCGCCTCGGTGGGCCAGACGACGCTGTTCTTCACCGCCAGCACGCCGGCGTTGACCTGGAGGCTGCCGCTCTGGCCGCGGTGTCCGGCCACGGTCGTGAAGTAGAGGGTCGTCTGGCCGCCCAGCACCACGCCGCCCGGCCCCGCCACCGCCGCGGTGTTGTCGGCGATGAGCGTGTTCGTCGTCAGCAGGGTCCCGGCGCTGGCGAAGGCGCCACCCCAGCCCGTCCCCTGGGCCCCGGCCGAGGGGACCCCGTGGTTCTTCACGATGGTGACGCGGCGCAGCTCCGCGCCGGCGCTGTCGAGGAGGTAGAACCCGCCGCCCACGATCGCGGTGTTGCCCGTGAAACCACCGGTCGTCATGACGACCTCCGGGCAGTCCTCGATCGCCATGCCGCCACCGCCGCCGCCGCCGCCGGCCTCGCCGGTCGCGTGGTTGTTCTGGAAGACCGTCTCGTCGATCGACACGGCGTCGCACCCCTTGATGTACAGGCCGCCGCCGTGGCCGGACGCGGTGGTGTTGTCCACGAGGAACAGGTTCGCGAGGGTCGTCGTGCCGACCGCTCTCCCCACGATCCCGGCGCCGTGCGGGTTGTTCCCACCCTCGCCGACGTAGCCACCGCGGACGACGAAGCCGTCGACGACGGTGTCGGTCGCGATCGTCAGGACGTGCCCGCAGCCGCTGTCTCCGGTGCCCTGCTCGCCGTAGTCGCAGGACAGGATGGTCCGGTAGACGCCGGGCGCGCGACCGGCGAAGTCGGCGTAGGGGTCGTTGCCGTCGAAGCCGCCGTACATCGCCACGCCCTCGGGCATGACGAAGGTCGAGTCCGCCCCGGTCCCGAAGCTCTCGGGGCGGTAGGTGATGCCGACGTCGCCCAGCCCAGCGACCCAGATGGCGTCGCCGGCGCGCGCCACCTCGAAGGCCTGCTCGAGGGTGTTGAAGGCGTCGAGCCAGCTGAGGCCGGTCTTCTCGCCCTGGGCGTGCTGGTGGACGAACCACAGGTACGGGTCGCGGGGGCTCGGCCCCTCCTGGAACTCGTAGGCGCCCATGTCGTGGGGCAGCTCTCCCCCCCAGCTGACCGGCAGGCGCGGCAGCCCACGGATGTCCGCGTCCACCGCGTCGGTCGCCACCCGGTCGATGGCCGGCGAGCCCGACCACAGCCGCAGATCCGTCGGCCACTTCACCCACAGCGGCGCCTCGGGGATGTTGCCCTCGCCGTTGAGGGTCGTGATGGAGTTGGTGACCTTCAGCTCCTCGCACTCGCCGCCGAGCCCCGGGTCGTCGTTGGCCCAGAGGATCGAGGCGTCGACGTACACCGCCCCGCCGCCGAAGCAGTGGAGCCCGGTGCCGGCGCGCGCGTGCCCGGCCGTCACCGTCGCGTGGAGGAGGGTCAGGAGCCCGCCCTCGACGTAGAGGTTGCCGCCGTTCTTGTTGCCGGTGTTGTCGGCCACGACGACGTTGGTCCCCTCGAAGGCGCTGCTCGACGCGACCGCGAGGCCGCCCCCGTAGTCGGCCTGGTTCGTCCGGAGGCGCAGGTCCTGGCCGACGACGCTCGAGTCGACGTCCACGAAGAGCCCGCCGCCCCGGGTGCTGCCGCTGAAGACCGTCGCGTTGTTGTTCAGCGTGACGCGCTCGAGCCGCACGTCGGTCGCGGTGTGCACCTCGATCCCGGCGCCGCCGAGGGCCCCGGTGTTGTCGTAGATGAGCGCGTTCTTCACGGTCACCTTGCCGGTGTCGAAGATGTCGACCCCGCCGCCCGTGCGGCTCGCCGTGTTGGCGCTGACCTCGACGTCGTCGATGACGATCTCGCTGCCTCCGGTGACGCAGATCCCGCCGCCGAACTGCGCGGCGTTGTCGAAGATCTTGCAGCCCGTGAGCGCCGCCTGGCCCACGCCCTTGAAGAGGACGCCGCCCCCGCAGGTGGAGGTGTTGCGGGCGTAGCCGCGGGTGATGGAGAAGCCGTCGACGGTGGCGCCGTCGGCCAGCACGACCACGTTGTAGACGTTGTCCTGGCCGTCGAGGATGGTGGGGTTACCGTCCGGATCACGCTCGCCGAGCGACGTCTCACCGCCCGCGAAGCCGCCGTAGTAGCCGACGCCGTCCCACGCCCAGAGCACCGGGGCGGTCCCGCCGTCGGGGTTGGTGTAGACGCCCTTGGCGACCCAGACGTCGCAGAGCGGCCCGATGAAGTCGGGCAGCTTCGCGAGGCTCGGCGCCGCGCTCTCCCAGCTCGAGCCGTCGCCGTCCGAGCCCTCGGCCACGTACAGGGTGCAGGGCTCCTGATCGCCGCAGGTCGGCCCGGTGTAGCCCGGGTAGCACTCGCAGGCCCAGCTCCCCGGCGTGTTGCGACACACGCCGCCCGGCGAGGCGCAGTCGTGCCCGCCGGTCTGACACTCGTCGATGTCGACGCAGGTGTCGTCCCCGCCGTTCTCGTAGCCGGCGGGGCACGCCGCACAGGTGAAGCCGCCCGGCGTGTTCTGGCAGATCTCGTCGGCGCCGCAGTTGTCGCTGTTCTGCGCGCACTCGTCGACGTCGTTGCACCAACCGGTGTTCGGATCGAGCTCGTAGCCCCCCTGGCACGACAGGCACGTCGAGTCGTCCGCCGTCGTGCACCGCACCTGGCCAGACCGGCAGCCCGGGACCGCCGTACATGCCGTGCACGTCTGCCCGGAGCCCCAGTAGCCGTCGCGGCAGGTGCAGGTCCAGCCGCCGTCCGTGTTCTCGCAGGTCGCCCGAGCGTCGCAGTCGTCGCCGCCCGTCGCGCACTCGTCGATGTCCACGCAGCTCTCGAGCTGGTCGTCGGGGTCGTTCCAGTACCCGCTCTGGCAGACCTTGCACGTGAACCCGCCGTCGGTGTTCACGCAGCGCTCGACCTCCGGCTCGCAGCGCCCGTTTCCGTCCGGCGGGTCGCACTCGTCGATGTCGATGCACAGACCGTAGTCGTCCAGGGCGTACCCCGCCTCGCAGGCGTGGCACTTCGAGTCCTCGCCGTGGGTACACGTCACCTGGCCGGGCTTGCAATTCGGGACCGGCGTGCAGGTCGTACAGCTCTTCCCGTCACCGAAGTAGCCGTCGTCGCAGGCGCAGGCGAAGCCGCCGACGGTGTTGCCGCAGGTGGCGTTGTCGTCGCAGTCGTCGGCGCCGGTCGCGCACTCGTCGACGTCCACGCAGGCCTCGAGCCCGTCATCCGGATCGTTCCAGTAGCCGGCCGCGCAGTCCTCGCAGACGTAGCTCCCGTCGGTGTTGGCGCAGGTCTGGGTGTCGCCGCAGTCGTCGCTCTCGAGGGCACACTCGTCGACGTCCTTGCAGACGCCGTTGACGACCTCGTAGCCGCCCGCGCAGGCCGTGCAGCGGGAGTCGCTGGCGCTGGTGCAGGTCAGCGCCGAGGTGCAGTGCGCGACCGGCGTGCAGTCGGTGCAGCTCGTCCCCGGTCCCCAGGTCCCCGACGGGCAGGCGCAGGTCCAGCCGCCGGCGGTGTTGGTGCAGGTGGCGACCGGAGCGCAGTCGTCGCTGCCGCGGTCGCACTCGTCGATGTCGACACAGCTGTCCTGGCCGCCGTTCTCGTAGCCGGCGGGGCAGTCGGTGCAGGTGAAGCCGCCCGGCGTGTTCGTGCAGGTCGCGGTGATCGGGCACTGATCGGTGTCGAGCGCGCACTCGTCGATGTCGACGCACTGCCCATCGGACAGCTCGTACCCGTCCGCACAGTCCTGGCAGACCGAGTCGTCGGCGCTGGTGCAGACGACCTGTCCGGCGCACTGGTCGACGGGCGTGCACGCGGTGCAGCTCGTCCCGTCGCCGAAGAAGCCCGGGGCGCACTCACAGCTCCAGCTCCCGGGGGTGTTGGTGCAGCTCGCGTTGGTGTCGCAGTCGTGGCCCACCCCCTCGCCCTCACACTCGTCATCGTCGCTACAGACCGCGCCCGTCCCGGAGTAGCCCGCGCGACACTCGCACTCCCAGCCCCCGTCGACGTTGGTGCAGTCCGCGTTGGGGTCACAGTCGTGCCCGCCCCCCTGCCCCGCGCACTCGTTCAGATCGGCGCACGTCTGCCCGGTCCCGGTCCAGCCCGGATCGCACTCGCAGGTCCAGCCGCCGTCGGTGTTGGTGCAGGTCGCGTTGGTGTCGCAGTCGTGCCCGCCGGTCGAGCACTCGTCCACGTCGCCGCACACCTGCCCGGTCCCGGTCCAGCCCGGATCACAGGCGCAGTCCCAGCCGCCAGGCGTGTTCGTGCAGGTGGCGTTCGGGTCGCAGTCGTCACCGCCCGTGACGCACTCGTCGACGTCGCTACAGCTCTGCCCGTCGCCGGTCCACCCCTCGTCGCAGTCGCAGGTCCAGCCGCCCGGGGTGTTGCCGCAGGTCGCGTGCGCGTCGCAGTCGTGCGCCCCGGTCTGGCACTCGTTGATGTCGCTGCAGCTCTGCCCGGTCCCGCTCCACCCCTCGTCGCAGTCGCAGGTCCAGCCGCCGGGGGTGTTGCTACAGGACGCGTTCGGGTCGCAGTCGTGGGCCCCGGTCTGGCATTCGTTCAGGTCGCTGCAGGTCTTTCCGCTTCCGATCCAGCCCTCGTCGCAGGCACAGGTGAAGCCGCCCTGGGTGTTGGTGCAGGTGGCGTTCGTGTCGCAGTCGTCGGCGCCCGTCTGGCACTCGTTCACGTCGGTGCAGCTGTCGCCGTCGCCGCTCCAGCCCGGATCACAGGTGCAGGTGTAGCTACCGGCGTTGTTGGCGCAGGTGGCGTGCGGATCGCACACGCCGTCGATGGTCTGGCACTCGTCGACGTCGTCGCAGACCACGCCGTTGCCCTCGTAACCGGGCTTACAGTCGCAGGTGTAGCTGCCCGGCGTGTCGGTGCAGGTCGCGTCGTCCGAGCAGCCGTCGGTCCCCTGCTGACACTCGTCGACGTTGCTGCACGTCTCGCCGTCGCCGGTCCACCCGGGCTTGCAGGTGCACGTGTAGCCCCCCTGGGTGTCGCCGCAGGTCGCGTGGTCGTCGCAGCTGTCGGTCCCCTGCTGACACTCGTTGACGTTGCTGCAGCTCTCGCCGCTGCCCGCCCAGCCCGGGTCGCAGGTGCAGGTGTAGCCGCCGTCGGTGTCGGCGCAGCTCGCGTGGGTGTCACAGGTGTGGCTCCCCTCCTGACACTCGTTCACGTTGCTGCAGACGACGCCGTCGCCGGTGTAGCCGTCGTTGCACGCGCAGGTGAAGGACCCCGGCGTGTCCGTGCAGGTCGCGTCGTCCGAGCAGTTGTCCGTCGCGTCCGCGCACTCGTTGACGTTGACGCAGCTCGTCCCATCGCCCTGCCAACCGGCCTTACAGGTGCAAACGTAGCTTCCATCGGTGTCGGCGCAGGTGGCGTTTCCGTCGCAGTCGTGGTCGCCGGTCGCGCACTCGTTGACGTTCAGCTCGCAGAGCGTCCCGGTGTAGCCGTCCGGGCAGGCGCAGGTGAAGGGCGGGTCGACCCCGTCGGTGCACTCCCCGCCGTGCTGGCAGGGCGAGTCCTGGCAGCCGTTGACGTTGATCTCGCACAGCTCGCCGGCGAACCCGGTCGGACACTGGCAGGTGAAGTCCGCCACCCCGTCCACACAGACCCCGCCGTTCTGGCACGGCTGGCTCGCGCAGTCGTCGATGTTCGTGCAGCTCGTCCCGCTGCCCGAGTAGCCGGCGTCGCAGGTGCAGGTCCAGGCGCCGTCGGTGTTGGCGCAGGTGGCGTTGACGTCGCAGTCGTCTGTCTCGTTGGCGCACTCGTCGACGTCGAGGCAGGTCCGCCCGTCGCCCGAGTAGCCGGGATCACAGCTGCAGGAGTAACTCCCGACGGTGTTGGCGCAGGTCGCGTTCGCGTCGCAATCGTCGAGCTGCTCGTCGCACTCGTTCACGTCGTCGCAGCTCGTGACGCCGTCGCCGCTGTAGCCGTTCTTGCAGGTGCAGGCGAAGCCACCGTTGGTGTCCTCGCAGGTCGCCAGGTCGAGGCAGTCGTCGATCCCCTGGAGGCACTCGTTGACGTTCGAGCAGGTCGTGCCGTCGCCGGCCCAGCCGTCGTTACAGGTGCAGACGGCGCCGCCGGCGGTGTTCGCGCAGCTCGCGTTCGGGTCGCAGCCGGCCTCTCCCGTCGTGCACTCGTTCACGTCGTCGCACGCCGCCACCCCGTCGCCGGAGTAGCCGTCCTTGCAGGTACAGGTGAAGCCGCCGACCGTGTTCCCGCAGTCGGCGTTGGCGTGGCAGTCGTCGGTGCCCTGGGCGCACTCGTCGATATCCGCGCAGCTCGTCCCGTCGCCCGCGTACCCGGGCTTGCAGGTGCAGGTCGCCCCGCCGGCGGTGTTGTCGCAGGTCGCGTTCACGTCGCACCCGGCGGTCCCGGCGTCGCACTCGTCGACGTCGTCGCAGGCCGTCACGCCGTCACCGGTGTAGCCGTCGGGGCAGGTGCAGGTGTAGCCGCCGAGGGTGTCCTCGCAGGCGGCGATCTCCAGGCAGTCGTCGCTGCCCTCGAGACACTCGTTGACGTTGGCGCAGAAGGTCCCGGTCCCCGACCAGCCGTCCTGGCAGGTGCAGGTGAAGCCGCCGGCGGTGTTGGCGCAGTCGGCGTGGACGTCGCACGGCGCGGCGTCGCCCTCGCACTCGTTCACGTCGACGTCGCAGTGGTCGCCGGTCCAGGCGTCGGGGCAGCTGCAGGTGTAGGCCCCGGCCCCCTGATCGCTGCAGGTCCCGCCGTGCTGGCACGGAGCGCTGTCGCAGCCGTTGACCTCGATCTCGCAGAGGTCGCCGGTCCAGCCGTTGGGGCAGGCGCAGGTGAAGCTGTCGACGCCGTCCTGACAGTCGCCATTGTTCTGGCAGGGGGCGTCGGCGCAGTCGTCGATGTTCACGCCGCAGGTCTCGCCCTCATACCCGGCGGCGCAGTCGCAGGTCTGCCCGCCCTGGCCGTCGGAGACGCAGGTCCCGCCGTTGTCGCACGGGTCTTCGTCACAGCCGTCGACCACGATCGTCACGCTCGTCTGGTCCTCGACGCCCTCGAAGCTGGCGGTGATCGTCACCTCGCCGACGGTGACGCCGGTGACCAGCCCGGCGCTGACCGTGGCGACGTCCTCGTCGTCGCTGCTCCAGGTCGCCTCGTCCGTCACGTCCTCGCTGGACCCGTCGGAGTACTGGGCCTCCAGGGTGAGCGAGGTCGTGTGCGCGGTGGAGACCACCGAGGTCGCCGACGCGATGGCCACCGCGTCAACCGCCGGCGGGCCGACGGTGACCGTGACCTCGGCGGTGAACCCATCGAACGCCGCGTGGACCGTGGTCGTCCCCTGGGCGATCGTCGCGATCGCGCCCGCGGCCACGGTGACCACGTCCTCGTCGTCGCTGGTCCAGGTGGCGTCAGCCGTCACGTCGACCGAGGCGTCGTCGTCGTAGGTGGCCAGCACCGTGATCTGGGCGCTCCTCCCGAAGGGGACCGTCAACTCTTCGGCGTCGGCGGCCAGGGCGACGACCTGCGCTTCGCAAGGGGCGAGCCCCTCGTCGACCTCGCCGTCGCAGTCGTTGTCGAGCGCGTCGCAGCTGACCTCGTCGGCCTCGTAGTCGGGGACGTCGGCGAAGACGCAGGCGACGATGTCCTCGTCGTCGCAGCGGACGGCCAGGCTGGCGCCGTCGGCGACGCACACGCCGGTCTGGGGGCAGTAGTCGGCGGTCAGGAACTGGAAGTCGTCGTCGACGATCTCGTCACGGGCGTCGAGCTGGTCGGGGATGCAGTCGCCGTCGAGGTCGCTCCGGAGGCTCTCGAACCAGTCGGGCTTGCCGTCGCCGTCGCTGTCCGGGGCGTTCGTGACCTGCCCGGCCACCTCGGCGCCGTCATCCATCCCGTCGCCGTCGGTGTCGGGGTTCTCGGGGTCGCTGCCCAGGGTCGTCGCCTCGACGCCGTTCGACAGGCTGTCGAAGTCCTCGTCCCCGTCGGGGTCGAGGCACAGGCCGCCCTGGCTGCAGATGCCGCTCTGACAGTCCTGCGCCGAGCCGCAGCTCCCGCCGATCCCCGCGAGCTTCTCGTCGGGGCACCCCGCGAGCGCGATCGTAACGATGAGCGCAGCTCCGCAGAGCAGCAGGCGGTTGGCATGCGTGGTCATCTCTCTCCCCCGTGGTGGCGCGGTCTCCCCCGCCGGCCGAGCGAGCAGGCTCGTGCAACCGTGAAGACGGCTGTCGCAGCTCACTGTCCGGTTTTGCGCAACGTCGAGGAGCTTACACGGGCACGGGCGTCGACCCAACTCCCCCGGGTCGACAAGCGTGGATCCCGCCCTGCTGCGGCTCCCGCCCGGTTCGACACGCGAGCGGGCGAGATTGGGAAGTTGCCCACCGGCGGCGCCAGCCTTAAGGTCCGCCCCGACTTGCCCCGTGGATCGATCATCCACGCGATCGGGTGATTGGATGATCGAGATGATCAAAGCTGGGCGCGACGCTCAACACACCCGCTGCCTTTTCGAAGGACCACCGCCAGCCCCGGTGCGAGGCCGCGGGGTACGAGTGAGGAGACCGACTTGCCTACCTACATCCTGGGAATCAACGCCTTCCACGCTGACGCGGCCGCGGTCCTTCTGAAGGACGGCGAGGTCGTCGGGGCCATCGCCGAGGAGCGGCTCAACCGCGTCAAGCACTACGCGGGCTTCCCGAAGATGGCCATCCGCAAGCTGCTGGAGATGGCCGACATCACCATCGACGACGTCGATCACCTGGCCATCGGGCGCGACTCGAAGGCCAACGTCGCCCAGAAGATCGGCTTTTCGCTGAAGAACCTCGCGCGGCTCCCCAAGCTCGCGCGGCAGCGCCTCGAGAACCGGGCCAACATCAAGGACATCCCGGCCCTGGTCGCCCAGGCCTGCGAGATCCCGCGGGATCAGCTCAAGGCCAAGGTCCATCACATCGAGCACCACCTCTGTCACATCGCCAGCACCTACCTGACGAGCGACTTCGACGAGGCGGCCATCCTGTCCATCGACGGCATGGGCGACTTCGCCTCGATGGTGACCGCGGTGGGAAACGGCAACCGCTTCAAGGTCCTCGACCGGACCTACTTCCCGCACTCGATGGGCATCTTCTACACGTCCATCTGCCAGTTCATCGGCTACGACCGCTACGGCGACGAGGGCAAGGTCATGGGCCTCGCCCCCTACGGCAAGCCCACGTATCTGGACCAGATGCGGGACATCGTCCACCTCGAGGACGACGGGCAGTTCAGCCTGAACCTCGACTACTTCATCCACCACACCGAGGGCGTGGACTACAGCGCCGACGAGACCGGCTACCCGACCGTCGCGCGGCTGTACTCGGACAAGCTCATCGAGCTGTTCGGCCCGCCGCGAAAGCGCGGTGAGCCGGTCACCGACCGCGATCGGGACCTGGCGTTCTCGCTCCAGGCGCGGCTCGAGGAGGTCTACTTCCACGTCCTGCGCCACCTGGCGAAGGTGACGGGCAGCACCAACCTCTGCGTCGCGGGCGGCGTCGGCCTGAACTCGGTCGCCAACGGCAAGACCTTCACGTACACGCCTTTCGAGCGCTTCTACGCCCACCCGGCGTCGACCGACGACGGGACGGCCTTCGGCGCCGCCTACTTCGTTCACAACCTCGTCCTCGACAACCCGCGGGGGCCGGCGCTCCACCACGCCTACCTCGGCAACGAATACTCGAACGAGGAGATCCACGCCGCCCTCGAGCGCGCCGGGGTCGCCGGCGAGGCGGTCGAGCTGAGCGACGACGAGATCGACGCCGAGGCCGCCCGGAACCTCGCCGCGGGCAAGGTCCTCGGCTGGTACCAGGGCCGCATGGAGTGGGGCCCGCGGGCCCTCGGCGCGCGCTCGATCCTGGCCCACCCCGGCCACCCCGGGATGAAGGACATCCTCAACGCCCGGGTGAAGCACCGCGAGCCCTTCCGCCCGTTCGCCCCGTCGATCCTCGAGGAGCGCACCGGCGACTACTTCGACAACGACCACCCGTCGCCCTTCATGATGCTCGTGTACGGCACCCGGCCGGACAAGCGCGAGCACCTCGCGGCGACCGATCACGTCGACCACACCGGGCGCCTGCAGACCGTCAGCGCCACCGCGAACCCGCGCTACCACAAGGTCATCTCGGCCTTCGAGAAGGAGACCGGGATCCCGGTGGTCCTGAACACCTCGTTCAACGAGAACGAGCCCATCGTGTGTACGCCGGACGAGGCGATCGACTGCTACCTCCGGACGCGGATGGAGTGCCTGGCGATTGGCAACTACTTCCTGGCCAAGGCCGAGTAGCGGGCGGCGCCTGCGGGTCGCCATCGTCACCTCCGGGCGCTTCCACGTCGTGGACCTGGCGCGCGAGCTGCTCGCGCTGGGTCACGACGTGACCGTCTACTCGGCGCTGCCGCCGTGGCGGACCCGGCGCCTGGGCCTCCCGGCGTCGCGCACCCGGTGGCTCGGCCCGGCGGTCACGGCGGCGCAACTGGCGGCGCGGCGAGGGAGGCGGCACGCGCGCCTCCGCGAGCTGTCCGCGCGGGCGTCCTGCGAGGCGGTCGACCTGGCGGCGGCGGCCGCGCTCCGGCCGTGCGACGTCGTCATCGGCATGTCGGGGATGACGCTCCGGACGCTGAGGCGCGCGAAGAAGCGCTTCGGCGCGGTGACGGTCGTCGAGCGCTCGAGCCAGCACATCGAGGCCCAGCGCGACATCCTCGCGGCGCTCGATCCCAGCGGGTCCCAGCCCGAGCTCGTCGTCCCGCGCTGGTCGGTCGAGCGCGAGCTCGCGGAGTACGCCTTCGCCGACTACATCTCGGTGCCGTCGCACCACGTCGTGCGGTCGTTCGTGGCGCGGGGCGTCGCCGCCGAGCGGCTCCTCCGGAACCCGCTCGGGACCGACATCACCTGGTTTCGACCGACGCCGGCCCCGCCCGAGGGGAGGCGCCGCGTCATCATGGCCGGCGCGTGGAGCCACCAGAAGGGGGCCGACGTCCTGATCGAGGCGTGGCGTCGCCTCGACCTCGCGCGCCCGGTGGAGCTCGTCCACTGCGGCGCGGTCGTCGACGTGCCCCACCCGAGCGCGCCGCGCTTCATCGCGGCGGGCTTTCTGCCGCAGCGCGAGCTCTGGCACCAGTACGGCGAGGCCAACGTCTTCTGCCTCCCGTCGCGCCAGGACGGCTTCGGCGTCGTCCTGACCCAGGCCCTCGCGAGCGGGCTGCCGCTCGTCTGCACGACCCGCACCGGCGGCGAGGACCTGCGCGAGCTCGTCGCCGACCCCGCCAGCGTCTCGCTCGTCCCGCCCGACGACCCGGCCGCGCTGGCCGAGGCGCTCGACGCGATGCTGGACCGACCACCGCGGATCGTGGACGGTGTGCGCGACGTCCTCGGAGACGGGCGTCACGCCCTGTCGTGGCGCGGCTACGCCGAGCGGTGGGAGCGGCAGCTGAGGGAGATCCTGGGATGAAGCGACACGACGAGGCCCCCGCGCCCGGAGAGCGCCGATGAGCAGCCAGCCGCGGGTCGCGGTGGTCCGGCAGTTCCGCGAGACCGGCGGGATGCCGGAGTCGGTGCTGAAGGGGCTGCGCGCGCTCGGCGCCGACGCGACGATGGTCTACTACGCCCGCGCCCTCGATCCGATGAAGGAGGCGCTGCGCGGGCCGGCGGCGGGCTTCGTCTACGAGATGGCGACCGAGGCGCTGCGGCCCCTGGCCGACGCCATGTTCATCGCCGAGATCGCGCGGCTCCGGCCGGATCTGGTGTTGATCTTCAAGAACGACGGGCTCTCGACGGCCACCTACCGAGCCCTGAAGCTCGCCACGAGCGGGGTGATCGCGGTCTTCCACCCCGACGACCCGTTCAACGTGGGCCGGCGCGTGTGGTTCAAGCGGCGCGGCGGCCCGGCGCACCGGCGCTCACGGGTCGCGATGCGCGAGGCCGACGTCTACCTGACCTGGTCCGACGACCTGATGCGCCGAGCCCGCGCCGAGGGCGCACGACGGGTCGAGTTCATGCCCTTCGGCTGCGACCCCGAGCTCCACCCGCGGGTCGACCTCGCCGAGGTCCCCGACGAGCTGAAGGCGGACGTCGTCTTCATCGGCAGCTGGGACCCGGAGCGCGAGCGCTGGCTCAGGGCGCTCGCGACGCTCGACGACGTCGACTTCGCGCTCTGGGGTGGGCTCTGGGACACCCACTGCAAGGACGCGACGCTGCGCCGCGCCTGGCGGGGGCGGCCGCTGGTCGGCCGCGAGATGTCGCAGGCGGTCGCGGGCGGCAAGATCCACGTCAACATCCTCCGCAGGCAGAACAAGCGCGCCCACAACATGCGGACCTTCGAGATCCCGTGCGCCGGCGGCTTCATGCTCCACGAGCGGAGCGCCGAGGCCGCCCGCATCTTCTCCCCCGGCGAGGCCTGCGACGACTTCGGCACCCCCGAGGAGCTCTGCGACAAGGTCCGCCACTACCTCGCCGCCCCCGACGAGCGCGCCCGCATCGCCGAGGCCGGCTACCGACGGGCCCACGAGTACACCTACACCGACTGGGCCCGCCGCGTCCTCGAGCTCACCCTGGGCTGACGGCCTCGTCGAGCTGGACGTTGGCGTACAGCGCGTCGAAGGACGTGACCAGGTCGACGCTCTCCAGGACGATCGGATCGTCGCCGGAGAGCGCCAGATAGCTCCATCCGGCCGGTCCGCGGCGGTAGATCTCGACGGACCGCGCCCGTGAGTCGACGAGCACGTACTCCACCAGGCTCGCGAGCCGCAGGTAGTTCTTCAGCTTGTCGCCGCGGTCATGGGACTCCGTCGAGACGGACAGCACCTCGACGACGAGGGTCGCGTCGCTGACGACCCGCTCGTCGTCACCGGTAGGCTCACCACAGACGACGAAGAGGTCGGGATAGTAGGCGACGTCAGCGTCCTCGATGCGCAGCAGGACGTCTGCCACGAAGGGCTCGCAGGGTCCGCCGGCCAGACGCTGGGACAGCGCGACCAGGAGGTTCCGCGACACCCGGTTGTGAGCCACCGTCGTGCCCGCCATCGCGAAGCGCTGACCGCGGACGTACTCGTGCTTGGTCTCGGCCTCGGACTCCAGGGCGAGGAACTCGGCGAAGCTCAGGTGGTCGACGGTGGCGACGCTCATGGCGCGACGATATCACGCGGCCAGGAGATCTCGGAACACGCGCTCCATCACGTCGGCCTGCCGCGTGAGGTCGAGCTCGGCGTGGGCGCGCGCGGTCGCGAGGGCGCCGAGGGCGCGTCGCCGCTTCGGGTCGGCCATCAGGTCGGCGAGGGCGCGGCGCAGGGCCGGGACGTCGCCCTCGGGGACGATGACGCCGCCGTCGCCGACGAGCTCGGGCAGGGCCCCGCTGTTCGCGGCCACCACCGCGCAGCCGCAGGCCATCGCCTCGGGGGCGACGCGGCCGTACTGCTCCTTCCACGTCGCCGTCGAGATGGACGGCAACGCCACGACGTCCGCCGCGTTCATGTAGGCCGGCATCTCCGTGTGGCTGGCGTCGAAGCGGACGACCCGATCCTCCAGCCCGCGCTCGGCCAGGAGCCGCGTCAGCCGCTCGGCGTACGGGTCGCGGTAGCGGGCGAACTCGTCGAGCAGGAGGTGAAAGGGCCGGTCCTTCAGGCCCGCGAGCGCCTCGACCAGGAGATGCACGCCCTTCGACTCCACCACGCGGCCGAAGTACGCGACCGTCACCTCGGTCAGCCCGAGCCGCTCGCGGGTCGCCGCCCGCAGCTCGGGGTCGGGGCGGAACAGCGCCGGGTCGAAGCCGAGCGGGATCTTGGTGACCCGACGAAAGCGCTGCTCGCGCAGGACCGCCTCGCCGTCGTCGCTGATGACGAAGACGTGGCCGACGTTCGGCCGCGCCAGCGCCCCGAGCCCCCAGACCAGGCCCGCGCCGACCGCGCCCCGGAGCCCCGCGCGCTGCACCGACGGGCCGAGCCGGCGGGTCATGTTCTCGCACGACTGGCAGACGAGCTTCGCCCCGCGGAGCCGCGCCCAGGCCCCGACCTCGGCCGCCATCCGGCTGTTCGGGTCGTTGTCCAGCAGCACCAACCGCGGCCGTCGCGCCTCCAAGAGCCGCAGCAGTCCCGCAAAGCTGCCGATACGAGCGTTGCCCCCGCGCAGCGGCTCGAGCAGGTGTAGCGGCGGGTCGTCGGGCGTCGCCGGCTGCGGCGCGTCGCCGAACCGGGTCCGGGCCGGGATCACCAGCTCGACCGACCAGCCGCGCTGGGCCAGCTCGCGATACACCGCGCGGTTGACCGCCGTGAACGACGCCCAGGACACGGCCAATACGTCGATCACGTAGGCGCCGCCTCGCTCGCGAACGCCTGGCGACAGAGCCGCAGCGTCCCGTCGATCTCGCCGTCGATGTCGCCGCGCCAGGCGAAGCCCGTCGCGTCCAGCCGTGAGCAGTCGAAATCCAGCGGCGGCGGCGCCACGCCTCCCGGGTCGGGGCCGACCGTCAGCTTTGGCGTGTAGCCCAGGACGACCGCGGACCGCGCGCGCACGCGCTCGGCCATGTCCAGGATTCGGGCCGTCGCGCGGCCGCCGAGGTTGAAGATCCCGTCCCCGAGCGCGGACGCCGGGACCTCGAGCAGGTGTCGAATCGCGGCCGCCGCGTCGCCGAGGCAGACGAAGTCCCGCTCCTGGGTCCCCGACGAGCGGAGCGTCAGCGCCCGGTCGACGACGGCCTGGCGGCACAGGTCGTTGACGACCAGGGTCCAGCGGTCGACCCCGGCCCAGGTGGGCCAGCCGAAGGCGTTCGAGAGCCGCACGACGACCGCCTCGAGCCCGCCGCGGTCGCCCGCCGCGAGCACGAAGTCCTCGGCCGCCTTGTGGGTGATCGCGTAGGGGTGGGCCGGTCGGCACAGGGACCGCTCGTCGAGGTGCCCGGCCAGCGGCGCGCCGTAGACGTGCGCGGTCGACAGGTAGACGAAGCGCCGGACGTTCGCCTCGAGCGCGCGCTCGAGGACCCGCACCGTGCCCGTCGTGGTGACGTCGACGGCGACCTCGGGCTGGAGCCCGCTCACGATCTCGTTGGCCGCCGCCAGGTGCACGACGTCGGTCACCCCGTCGCAGAGATCGACCGGCGCCGCCTGGCTCAGGTCCAGCGGGACGACCTCGACCCCGTCGAAGCCCTCGCGCGTGTGCTCGTCCGGCCAGACGCCGCCCCGCGAGGTCACGACCACCTCGGTGCCGGGGATCGCGGCCAGCTCGGCCACCACGCGCCCGCCGAGGTAGCCGAAGCCGCCGGTGACCAGGACCCGGCGGCTCATCGGTGCTTCAGCTCCCAGCTGTAGGGGATCCTGGGGTCGAACGGGTCGAGGCGATCGATCTCGCCCGGATCGTGCGGGATGTCCGAGCAGTTGGCGACGACCGCCGGCTCGGTCCCGTAGCCCTTGAAGCCGTTCCAGACCAGCGGCGGGATGGTCACCAGCTGGTAGTTGTCCTGGCCGAGGAAGAGCTCCATCAGCTCGCCCTTCGTCGGGCTCCCGTCGCGGTCGTCGTAGAGCACGAGCTTGATGTGCCCGTGGGGGACCGCGTAGTTCAGCGTCATCTCGCGGTGGATGTGCCAGCCCTTGATGGCGCCGGGGTACACGCAGGAGAAGTAGATCTCGCCGAAGCGCTCGAAGTGCGGCGCGTCGGCGCGCAGCATGTGCATGATCTTGCCGCGCTCGTCGAGGATCTGCCGAAGCGGCGTCAGCTTCACTCCGTCGATCACCGTGCTCCCTCCTCGCCGGCCGCCATGTAGGCCGCGATCTGCTCTGCCGTGAACGCCCGGAGATCGTCGCCCTCGTGCTCGGCGCGATACCACGCGACGGTCCGGTCGAGGGTCTCCTCGAAGCCCCAGCGCGGCGACCACCCGAGCTCCTGATGGGCCTTGTCCGCGTTCAGCCGGAGCAGCGTCGTCTCGTGGAACTCCGCCGGCTCGACGACGACCTTGGACTCGCCCTCGCCCCACCCGGCCAGCGCCCGCGTCGCCACGTCGAGCACCGTCCGGACCGACTCGGGTCGCGGGCCGAAGTTCCAGGCCCCGCCGAAGCGCCCGGCGTCCTCGAGGAGGCGCCGGCCCAGCAGGAGATACCCGCCGAGCGGCTCGAGCACGTGCTGCCACGGGCGCCGCGCCTCGGGGCGCCGAAGGACCAGCGGCTGTCCCGCCCGGAGCGCCCGGATGCAGTCCGGGACGATGCGCGCGTAGGCCTCGTCGCCGCCGCCGACGACGTTGCCGGCCCGGACGCTGGCCATCCCGACGGTGCGCCCGGCGGCGCCGCCGAAGAACGCGTCCCGATACGAGGCGAAGACGACCTCCGCGGCCGCCTTGGAGGCGCTGTAGGGGTCGTGGCCGCCGAGCTCGTCGCTCTCGCGGTAGCCCCAGGCCCACTCCTTGTTGCGGTAGGCCTTGTCGCTTGTGATGAAGACGACGCTCTCGACGCTCTCGACCCGCCGGACGGCCTCGAGCAGGTGCACCGAGCCCATCACGTTGGTCGCGTAGGTCCCGACCGGGTCTTCGTAGGACGGCTTGACCAGCGCCTGCGCCGCCAGGTGGAAGACGACCCGCGGGGCGGCCTCGCGCAGGGCCGCGGTCAGCGCGTCGAGATCGCGCACGTCGCCGTCGGTGTGGGAGATGAGCTCGCCCATCCCGAGCCGCATGTAGAGCCCGCGCTCATGCTCGGGCGGTAGCGCGTAGCCGTGGACCTCGGCACCGAGGCGCGTCAGCCAATAGGCGAGCCACGCGCCCTTGAAGCCGGTGTCGCCGGTCAGGAAGACCCGCTCGCCGGCGTACTGGGCCAGGGCCGCGTTCATCGCCAGGTGATCCACGGCGCCTCCCCGGCGTCGATGAGCCCCTCGAGGAGCTTGTAGTCCCGATAGGTGTCCATGCACTGCCAGAAGTCCTGATGCCGGTAGAGCATCAGCTCCCCGTCGGCCACGAGCTTGCGCATGGGCTCGCGCTCGAGCACCAGGTCCTCGCGCGGGTCGAGGTAGTCGAAGACGCGCCGGTCGCACACGAAGAAGCCGCCCGAGATCCAGCCGCCGGTGGTCTGGGGCTTCTCGTTGAACCCGCCGATGAGCCCGTCATCGTTGGCGTCGACCTCGCCGAAGCGCCCCGGCGGCCGAACCCCGGTGACGGTCATCGCCTTGCCGTGGCTCCGGTGGAACGCCAGCAGCGCCGCGAGGTCGACGTCGCCCACGCCGTCGCCGTAGGTCAGCATGAACGTATCGGCGTCGACGTAGCGCTGGATCCGCGCCACGCGGCCGCCGGTCATGGTGTTGAGCCCGGTCTCGGCGAAGGTGATCTTCCAGTCCCGCTCGTCGTGCCCGCGGTGGTACGCGATGGCGCTGCCGTCGAGCGACAGCGTGAAGTCGCTCGTGTGGGCCTGGTAGTTCAGGAAGTAGTCCTTGATGACGTCGCCCTTGTAGCCGAGGCACAGGACGAACTCGTTGAAGCCGTGCACGGCGTAGTACTTCATGACGTGCCACAGGATGGGTCGCCCGCCGATCGGCACCATCGGCTTGGGCAGCTCCTGGGAGACGTCACGGATCCGCGTCCCAAACCCGCCACAGAGAATCGCGACCTTCATTCGTGCCCCTCATCGCTCCGCGACAGCATGGAAAATGGCGCTTCACAGCCACTTCTCTGCTGTCTCCTAGCAGCGTTCGGGGAAAAGCGCGCACGCGCGCTTTTTCCCTCGCTGCCAGAGTAACTGATCCGGCGGCTTCGCCGCCTCCACCGGCCGCTGCGCGGCCAAGTCGAGCTCAGGGAAATGACGCTTCGCTACCATTTCCCCGAGCTCTCCTAGTGGACATGCCGGCCGTGGTCAACTCGGGTACCGGTCCGGCTCGGCACTCCGAACGTCGTGGTGTGGGTTGGCCTCGGGACCGCGACTGATCAACCCGCCGCCCACCGGCAACCCACCTCCCCGAGCGGCGTCACCCCCCGACGCTACGACGGTTGTCACCCCGGTGCGCCACCGCTAGGATGCGCGCTCCGAAACGGTCCGAACGCGACACCACCCGGAACCTCTCATGCTCCTCGTCACCGGCGGCGCCGGATTCATCGGAAGCAACATCGTCGCCGCTCTCAACGCGGCGGGGCGCGACGACATCACCGTCGTGGACGACCTGACCGACGGGACGAAGTTCCGCAACCTCGCCGACCTGCGCATCGCCGATTACCTCGACAAGGGCGAGCTGAGCGCGCGGCTGCGCGCCCACGGAGCCGCCGCGCTGTCCGAGTTCGACGCGGTCTTCCACATGGGGGCGTGCAGCGCCACCACCGAGTGGGACGGCCGCTTCATGATGGACAACAACTACCGCTACTCGGTCGACCTCCTCGACGCGTGCCTAGCGGGCCGCGTGCCCCTCATCTACGCGTCGTCGGCCGCCGTCTACGGCATGGAGCGGCGCTTCGAGGAGCACCCCGACAACGAGCGCCCGCTCAACGTCTACGGGTACTCGAAGCTCCTCTTCGACCAGGTCGTCCGGCGTCGCCTCCCGACGGCCGAGAGCCAGGTCGTGGGCCTGCGCTTCTTCAACGTCTACGGCCCACGGGAGCAGCACAAGGGGACCATGGCCAGCACGGCCTGGCACTTCCACAACCAGCTCCTCGCGGGGGACACCGTCCGCCTCTTCGAGGGGAGCGACGGCTACGCCGACGGCGAGCAGCGCCGCGACTTCGTCTACGTGGACGACGTCGTCGCCGTCATGACCTGGCTCCACGCCCACCCCGACGTCTCCGGGATCTTCAACGTCGGCACCGGCCGGAGCCAGCCGTTCAACGACATCGCGCGCGCGGTGGTCGCCCACCACGGCCGGGGACGGCTGACCTACATCCCCTTCCCCGAGCACCTCGTCGGGCGCTACCAGGCCTACACCCAGGCCGACCTGACCAAGCTCCGCGCCACCGGCTGCGACGTCCGTTTCCGCGACGTCGCCGAGGGGGTGAGCGACTATCTCGCCGCGATCACGGCGGAGCCCGCGCGGTGACCACCCACGGTCCCGCGACCCACCTCCTCCTCGACCGGGACGGCGTGCTCAACGACGAGTCGCACGCGCGCTACGTCCTGAGCCCCGAGGCGTGGGAGTGGCTCCCCGGCGCCCGCGAGGCGGTCGACGCGCTGACCGCGGCGGGGGCCTCGGTCGCCGTCGCGACCAACCAGAGCGCCGTCGGCCGCGGGCTGCTCACCGCCGAGACCCTCGACGCCATCCACGCCCGGGCGTTCACGGAGCTCTCGCTCGACTTCGTCCTCGTCTGCCCCCACGCCCCCGAGGCCGCCTGCGCCTGCCGAAAGCCCGCTCCGGGCCTCGTCCTGGAGGCCGCCCGGCGGTGGGAGCTCGAGCCGGCCCGGATCCTGGTCGTCGGCGACTCCGAGCGCGACCGGCGCGCGGCCCTCGACGCGGGCGCCCGCTTCGCCCTCGTCCTGACCGGCAAGGGCGGGACGACCGCCAGGGCGCTGACCACGGGCGAGATGGACGCCCTCTGGGGTGGGCGCCCGTTCGACGACCTCTCCGCCTTCGCCACCGCCTGGCGCGACGCCCGCCGCGCCGCGCCCGCCGCCTCGGAACACGCGCGATGACCGACCGCCCCGAGACCCCGACCGGGCGCGCCTTCGCGGCCGCCGTCGACGAGCACCTCGCCGTCATGACCGCCGCCCGGGCCGCCTTGATGGAGCCGATGGAGCGCGCCCGCGCCCTGCTCGCCGCGACGGTCGCCAGCGGCGGGCGGGTCCTCGCCTGCGGCAACGGCGGCAGCGCGGCCGACGCGCAGCACTTCATCGCCGAGCTCGTGGGCCGCTTCGAGCACGAGCGCCCCGCGATCGGCGGCGTCGCCCTGACCACCGACACGTCGATCCTGACCGCGGTCGCCAACGACTACGGCTACGACCGCATCTTCGCCCGCCAGGTCGAGGCGGTCGGCCGCCGAGGCGACGCGCTGGTCGCCATCAGCACCAGCGGCAACTCCGCGTCGGTCGTTCGCGCGGCCGAGGTCGCCCGCGACGCCGGCCTGAAGGTCCTCGGGCTGACCGGCGAGGGGGGAGGCCAGCTCGCCGCCCTCGCCGACGTCCTGCTCGCGGTGCCCTCGCGCCGCGTGTCGCGCATCCAGGAGGTCCACGAGCTGTGCCTCCACACCCTGGCCGAGCTCCTCGAGGGCGCGGAGATCGCGAGATGACGAGCAACGAAGACCTCGGCTTCGACGCCGCGGACCTCGCCGACGTAGCCGCCGCCTTCTCCCGCGGCCACGTCTGGGTCGTCGGCGACCTGATGCGCGACGTCTACATCCGCGGGGACGCCCGGCGCGTGTCCCCCGAGGCGCCCGTCCCGGTCGTCCACGTCCGCGACGAGGGGGCCTCCCTCGGCGGAGCGGCCAACGTCGCGCGGGGGGTCCGCGCCCTGGGCGGCGCGGCGACGCTGTGCGGCGTCGTGGGTGACGACGACGCCGGCGGCGACGTGATCGCGCTGGCGATGGCCGGTGGGCTCGGCGGCGACGCCATCATCCGGGTCCCGTCGCGGCCCACGACCGAGAAGGTCCGGATCTTCGCCCACGACCAGCAGGTCGTCCGCTTCGACCGCGAACTCGCCGCGCCGGTCCCCGCGGCGACCGAGGACGCGCTGCTGGCCGCGCTGCGCCGCGCCCCCGCCCCGGACGTCATCATCGTCAGCGACTACGCCAAGGGGGTCGTGACGCCGCCCGTGTTCGCCGGTCTCGTCGAGCTCGCGGCCGCCCACGGCGCGCCCCTGGTCGTCGATCCCAAGTCCCGCCGCTTCGCCGACTACGCTGGCGCTACGGCGTTGACGCCGAACCTGCTCGAGCTGTGCGCCGCGACCGGCCGCGAGGTCGACCCGAGAGACGACGCCGCGCTGGCCGCCGCCGCCGCGTCGGCCGCCGCAGACGCCGGCGTGAGCTGGCTCCTGACCACCCTCGGGCCCGACGGGATGGCGGTCTGGCGGCGCGACGCCCCCCTCGTCCGGGTGCTGGCGACCGCGCGCCGGGTCTTCGACGTGACCGGCGCCGGCGACACGGTCATCGCGACGCTGGCGCTCGGCCTCGCCGCCGGCCTCGCCCCGGATCGCGCCGCGGCGCTGGCGAACCGGGCCGCCGGGCTCGCCGTCGAGCGCCTGGGCGCGGTGCCGATCGGCCTCGACGAGCTGTTCGCGCACCTCGCCCCGGACGACACGGCCCCCGGCGTCATCGACCGCGATCAGCTCGCCCAGTGGGTCGCGTGGTGGCGCCTGCGGGGCCGCCGCGTGGTCTTCACCAACGGCTGCTTCGACCTGCTCCACGCGGGCCACCTCTCCCTGCTCGAGCAGGCCGCCCGCCTCGGCGACGTCCTGGTGGTCGGCATGAACAGCGACGCCTCGGTGCGACGCCTCAAGGGCCCCGAGCGGCCGCTGGTCGCCCAGGAGGACCGCGCGCGGCTCTTGGCCGCCCTCGACGCCGTCGGGGCCGTCGTGCTCTTCGACGAGGACACGCCCCTCGAGCTCATCCGCGCCATCCGCCCGGAGGTGCTCGTCAAGGGCGCCGACTACACCGTCGAGCGGGTCGTCGGCGGCCGCGAGGTCCAGGCCTGGGGCGGCGAGGTGAAGCTGGTCGAGCTCGTCCAGGCGCGGTCGACCACCGGCCTCGTCGAGCGCATCCGGCGCGGCGGTGAGCCGACATGAGCCCTGCCACGGTGTCCGCCCGCGATCAGGCCGAGGCCCGCCTGGCGGCGATGGGGCTCCGCGCCCTCGACCAGACCCTCGCGGGGCTGACCCGCGGGCTGTTCCCCGGCCGCGCCGACGGCGAGCCGGAGCGGGTCCTGGTCCACCTCGTCGGCAACCTCGGCGACGTCGTCGTCGCCGTTCCGGCGCTGATGGCGCTGCGGGCACGCTACCCGAAGGCCCGGCTGACGCTGGTCAGCTCTCCCGGGCGCCGCGGGATGCCGGGCGCGGCGCACCTCGTCGACGGCGCTCCGTGGCTGGACGAGCTCATCGTCTATCACCAGGAGGACATCGCCGGCCGGTCGCGCCAGCTCGCCTTCGCGCGCCGGCTGCGGACCCTGCGCCCCGACCTGCTCGTCTACCTGCCCGCCTCACGAGCCCCGGCGAGCACGGTCTACCGAAATCTCCTCTTCGGGCGGCTGGTCGGCCCTCGGCGCGCCTTCGGCTACTACGTGCCGACCTTCCCGCGCTTCAAGCTGGCCCAGGCGCGCGTCTTCGGCCGCTTCCCCCAGGAGGTCGACCGCCACCTCGACGCCCTGGCGCCGCTGGGCGTGACCCGCCCCGACGCCGTGCGCTTCGACCTCGCGCCGACGCCGACGGAGGACCTGCGCTGGGTCGACGCCCTGACGGACCGCACCGGCGGCGCGCCCATCGCGGCGTTCTGTCCCGGGGGCAAGCAGGCCGGGCACCTCTGGCCCGAGGAGCGCTTCGCGGCCGTGGCAGCGGTCCTCGCCAGCCGTGGCCATCACGTCGTGACGATCGGCGGACCCGGCGATCGCGAGCTCGGAGACCGCCTCCTCGCCGCGACGGGCGGCGGCACCCAGGCGGCGGGGGAGCTGAGCGTCCTGGGCAGCGCCGAGCTGCTCCGGCGCGCCGCGTTGCTCGTCACCAACGACACCGGGCCCATGCACCTCGCGGCGGCGGTCGGCACGCCCACGGCCGCCGTCTTCAGCGGCGAGAACTTCGCCGGGCGCTGGTACCCCTACGGCGAGGGCCACGAGGTGCTGCGCGCCCGCGAGGTGTGCCCGACCTGCCTCTTCTCCGGGACCCGGACCCAGCACTGCGTCGGCGAGATCACCACGACGGCGGTGGTCGACGCCTGCGATCGCATCCTCGCGCGGAGCGCCTCGGCCCCCGAGCCGGGCCCCCGCTGAACCACGGGCGACATCGACCATGGCACGCTTGAACATCGGCTGCGGCCGCACCCCGACCCCGGGGTGGCGCAACTTCGACAACTCCCCGAGCCTCCGCCTCGCCAGGCTCGGCGGCCTGCCCGACCTCCTCGGGCGCCTCCGCCTCCTCGGGAACGCTCAGCGAGAGTTCATCGCGTTCGCCCGCGACCACGCCATCGAGTATGGCGACGCCACCCGCGGGCTGCCCCTGCCCGCCGGCTCGTGCGACGCGATCTACAGCTCCCACATGCTCGAGCACCTCGACCGCGAGGGCGCCGACGCCTTCCTGCGTGAGGCGCTGCGGCTCTTGCGCCCCGGAGGCGTCCTCCGACTCGCGGTCCCGGACCTGCGAAAGCCCATCGAGGAGTACATGGAGCGCGGCGACGTGGACCACTTCCTCGCACAGGCCTACGTGTGCGTCCCGCGCCCCCGCACGGTGACCGACCGCCTCAAGATGGCGCTCGTGGGGCCCCGCCACCACCAGTGGATGTACGACGGGCCGTCCCTCGTCGCGCTCCTCACGCGCCACGGCTTCGCGGACCCGGCGGTCACCCCGGCGGGCGAGACGCGAATCCCCGACCCTGGCGCGCTCGACCTCGCCGAGCGCGAGGACGAGAGCGTATACGTCGAGGCGACCCGGCCGGCGTGAGCGCGCTTGCGAATTCCGCAAGTCCTTGCCAGGGCTGTGTTTTTTCTCCGACGTCGGCGCGCGACGGCTGATCGCGAGCGCCGGGCGCGACAACACAGCCGACATGGAGCGCGCCCCCCGATCCCAGATCCCCCACGAACCGTCGCCGGGGCTCTCGCCCGCCGCCGTCGCCGCCCTCTTCGGGGCTGTCCTCGTCGTCGTCGCGTGGCCGGCGCAGCCGAGCGCCGTCGGGCTCGCGTGGGTGGTCGGCTTCGCCGTGGTCGTCAGCGGGGCGTTCCACGCTGCGTACCGGGCCGGCGCGCTCCTCACCGCGCTGTTCGTCGCCCTCTACGCCCTCGTCTACGCCATTGGGCTCGGCGACGCCGTCATCCACGGTGTGCGCCGGTCCGGCCTCCTCGCGCCCGCGGCGAGCACCCGCGAGGCCGTCGCCCTCGTCGCCCTCTTCATCGCGTCGACGACCCTGGTGGCCCTCGTCACCCGGCGCCGTGGAGCCGCCGCCGGACGAGCGTCGGTCACGCCCAGCGTGCTGGTCGGCTTCGTCGTGATCGTCGCCGCCGCGACCGTGGCCGCCTTCGGCACCGGCGCGTGGACGAACTGGGGCGGTGGCGGTGGTGCCCCTGACCAGGCTGCGGGCGGGCTCCGCCTCGAGCTGCTCTACCCCGCGCTCCTGTTCGCCACGGTAGGGCTCGTCGCCCTCGCCCCGGCGGCCCGCGACCGGCGGCTCCGCCTGCTCCGGATCGGCGTCGGCCTCGGCCTGGCGCTCCTCGTCTTCGCCCTGCAGTCGCGCCGCATGATGTTCGCCTGCGCGGCGCTCACGGCGCTCGCCGCGCTCCGGTTCCCGTCGGCCTCGCTCCACCACCTGATGAAGCGACACCGCGGCTTTCCGCTCCGCGTGGCCGCGGTCGGGGTCCCGCTCGTCGTCGCCCTCGTCGTCGCGCTGATCGCCAGCTCAGGCTGGCGCGCGGCGGCCTCTCACGGGCAGGTGGAGCTCGCGGCCGGCCTGAGGTCGGCGCTGTCGGCGGCGACGACACCGGAGTCCTTCGACACCGGCACGGTAGAGGAGCGCCTGACCTACCTGTGGATGGACGGGATCGCGATCGAGCTCGCCGACACCCTCGGCGTCGAGCTCGACGTCACCGCGGCGCTCGAGACGTCGCTGCTGCTCGCCGTCCCGTCGGCGCTCTACGGTGGCAAGAGCCGGCTCCGGCGCGTCACCTGCGAGGAGCCGATGGCCGGCGCGGGGGTCGACAACGACCTGCCGTGCACCGCGACCGCGGAGGCCTATCTCGGCCTCGGCGCGGCCGGGGTCGCGCTCATCGCGCTCCTGTGGGGCCTCTACATCGCGCTCGCGGAACGCCTGCTCGCACACCAGGGCGCCTTGGCCCGGGTCGCGGGGCTGGTCCTCTTCGCGCCCGTCACCACCATCGAGACCGGCCTCTTCCCGATGTCCCAGGGCGTCCGGGGGGCGCTCCTCGTGGTGCTGGGGACGCTCGCGCTCTCGATCCTGGCCGCGGCAGCCCTCCGAGGGCTGGGGCGCGGGTCCCTGCCGATCGCGACGCCGGAGCTCCCCGGCGCGACGAGTGAGCAGGGACCGCGCTGAGCGGGCACCCGCACGGCGACCGCGACGAACCTCGGGCCGGGGCGCGCGGGTTTGACCCTCGGGAAGGCCCGTGGTCCTATCCGGCACCGCACGAGAGGTCGGCATGAAGCGCTCCCCCTATCGGCTCCAGTCCATGGCCCTGCTGGCGCTCAACCGCCTGCGCGTCCGCCCGCAGCGCCTGCCCCTCTTCGCGCCGCCGATGCTGCTCTGGACCGGGGGCCGCGCGCTCTCGCACATCTACAAGGACGTGTTCGTCAACCACGCCTACGCGAGCCTCGAGCCGCTCCCGCCCAACCCGCGGATCCTCGACGCGGGCGCCCACCTCGGGCTCGCGACACTCTTCTTCCTCGACCACTACCCGGGCGCCCGGGTCACCACCGTCGAGGCGAACCCGGCGACCGCGGCGCTGCTGCGCAAGAACCTCCGCCGCCACCGGCGCCGCGTCACCCTGATCGAGAAGGCCCTCGCCACCCGCTCCGGGCGCGCGTCCTTCTTCGTCACCCGCGTGAACCCGGTCAACGTCAACGCCGGCCTCCGCAGGCGCGAGCGGACCGACACGCCGGTCGACGAGATCGAGGTGGAGCTCATCGACGTCGCCGAGGTCATCGACGGCCCCTTCGACTTCGCCAAGATCGACATCGAGGGCGCCGAGTACGACATCCTCACGAGCGAGCGCTTCACCCCCGACGTCGTCCGCTCCATGGTCGTCGAGTTCCACGACGTCGACCGCGACCGCGCCGCCCTCGACGACATCCTCGCGCTGCTCGTCGATCAGCGCGGCTACACCCTCTCGGACCACGCGGGGCGCCCCCTCGACCGCCGGCATCTCACCCTCGAGGGCGACGCGGTCCTGCTCCGGCTCGGGCGCCCGACCGGGCGCGCCTGATCCCGGTCCGGGTGTGGACGACCGCGTCGCGACGAGCCAGGTCTCCTCGACGTCTCCGCGCGCTGGACGCGCCGCGCCGACGCCCTGCCGCGGGCCTGATCTTGCGCAGAGCGCGCCCTGAGATTGACCCCCCTCGGCCCCCGTGCTTCCCTCCGGCGGTGCAGAAGCCCAGCGCCGCTGCGGGAGCGCCCCCACCGCTCCCAAACGTCATCCACTTCGCCATCGTCCTCGTGGGTGCGTTGGCGAGCCTGTTCGTCCTCCGCTACGACCCGGAGGCCGCCCTGGGTATCGCCGAGGGGACCGCGACCTACACGCTGCTCCTCGCGCTCTATCGCGGCTACCGCATCACCGGCGATGGGCTGAACGTCTTCACCCTCAGCATGATGGTGATGCTGCTCCTGTACCCGCTCCACGGGATGCTCACCCACGACAGCCCGGTCGCGATGCGGCTCCTGGGCTCCGACCGCTACGAGTACTTCACCTACGGGCTCCTGGTGATGGTCCCCGGGACCTGGCTCATGTACCTCGGCTTCCGCGGGGGCAAGCCGGGGCCCTTCGCGCGCTTCATCGAGCGCCGCTCGCGCCCGATCGACGACACCAGCCCCGCGCTCAGCAAGAAGCTCGCCGTCCTGGTCGTCATCGGGCTCACGGCCCGCGTCCTGCTGGTGCTCACCGGGACCGGGACCTACGTGAACCTGCGCGGGAACCAGGCCACCGGCTCCAGCTTCACCTTCCTGCTCGACGTGTTCGGCAACACGACGCTCATCGTCGCGCTCTACCTGTTCGCCACCGGCGCCAAGCACAAGCTCTGGCCGCGCACGGCCATCGGCGTCGCGATGATCCTGATGGAGTCCATCTGGGGCGGCTTCTTCAGCGGCTCCCGCTACCTCTTCTTCGTCCCGCTCCTCAGCGCCGTCGGGGTCTACAGCGCGGCGGTCAAGCGCATCTCGCTCGGCCGCATGTCCGCGATCCTGGTGGTCTTCGTGATGATCGCCCTGCCGCTCGCGACCGCCTACAAGAACGCCTACCTCTCTCGCATCGTGGAGCTTCAGCGCCAGGGGCTGTCGGCGACCACCGTCCTCGACTCCCTCGAGTCGGCGGAGTTCGGCCAGGGCCGCGAGTGGACGGACCTGGTCGGCGAGCGCTTCCACTCGCTGACCAGCCTCGCCCTCGTCATCCGCTACACCCCGGAGCGCCACCCGTACATGTGGGGCAAGCCCTACCTGCTGCTGCCCCTCGACATCGCCGTGCCGCGCGTGATCTGGCCCGACAAGCCCTTCATCCGCCAGTTCGCCAACGACTTCCGCTTCGACTACTTCAAGGTCGACCGCGGCTCGCTCTCCGCCGTCAAGACCAGCCAGTTCGGCGAGCTGTGGGCGAACCTGCACCTCTTCGGGGTGCTGCTCGGGGCGTGGGTGTGGGGGCGCATCCTGCGCTTCATGTACTCGTTCCAGTTCCTCGGAGGCCGCGAGTCCCTGTTCGGCAGGGCGATCTACGCAGCGGCGCTCCCCACGCTGGTCAGCGTCATCGAGACCGATCAGGTCACCGGCATGGCGTTTCTGGCCAAGAGCTTCATCGTCTGGATGGCGTGGACGTGGTTCCTGGGACGCAAGACCTCGCCGACCGCGTCCGCGCCGCCCAGGCGCCGTCCGCTGACGGACAAAGCGCCCGAGGCGCTCGGCTGAAGCCCCGCTACTCGCCGCTCGCGCGCAGCAGGTCCCGGTAGACGCCCCCACCGGACTGGGTGGCGACGAGCCAGGTCCCATCGGCGTCGGTGATGATCGCGACGTCGTCGAAGCCGTTCACCGGCACGCAGTAGCGATCGAAGGGGGACCAGGACTCGGCGTCGTCGCTCCAGTAGACGCCGTCGGCCAGGGTCGACAGGTAGAGTCGCCCTGTCCCGGGATCGATCGTCAGGCCCGTGATGTCGAAGGAGACGAGCCCGGACGCGAGGACCTGCGACCAGCTGTCGCCGCCGTCGTCGCTCCGCCGGACACCGGAGTCCGTCACGACGTAGAGGACCGCGGGAGGACCGGCGTCGCGCGCCATCGCCACGACCCGGGTGATGCCGTCGCTCTCGCCCAGGCGAGCCCAGCTCGCGCCGCTGTCGTCGCTGGCGAAGAGGCCGCCGCCGTTGGTGCCGAGGTAGAGCACGCCGTCGCCCGTGTCGAGCAGGTGGCGGGTGTCGATGAAGGTCCCCGCCTCGGTCGAGAACGCCGTCAGCCCGCCGTTCGACGCCGTCCAGGTGTCGCCACCGTCTATCGAGCGCTGGACACCGTGGACCTGGGTCGCCGCGAGGAGCGTCCCGTCGCCGAGGAACGCCATGTCGAAGACGTTCGAGCCCTGGAGCCCCGCCGCCTCGTACGTCGCGCCGCCGTCCGTCGTCCGCCAGAGCTCCGTGGTCGAGGCGACGAACCAGCGATCGGCCAGCCGGGGATCGGCATGGACGGCATAGACGAAGTCCCGCGGCAGGACCTCGGGCGACTCGCGCTCCCACGGCCCGGCGGCGTCGTCTCGGCGCCAGAGACCGGTCCCCCAGGTCGCGCCCAGGAGCCGCGACTCCGCGTCGGCGCTGACCTCGAGGGTGTGCAGGGCGACGCCGGTCCCCGCGTCGATGGGCGCCCAGGTCTCTCCGGCGTCGTCGCTGCGGAAGAGCCCCGCGTAGGTGGCGGCGAAGACGACGCCGCTGGTGTCGGGGTTGGGCGAGGCGACCAGCCGGTTGGCGTTCTCCCGCCCGGGCTCCAGGTTCAGCCCCTCGACAAAGGGCCCGACCGCCGTGTCGCCGCCGTCCTCGGACCGGTAGACGCCCTTCGTGTACGCCATCGCGTAGATGGTCTGACAGTCGCTCGCGACCGCGATGTGCACGACGTCGAGCCCCGCGAAGGCCGCCAGCGGCGCCCAGGTCTGCCCGCCATCGTCGCTCCGTACGGCGCTCTTGCGGGCCGCCGCGAAGACCGTCTGGCCGTCGTCGCCGCAGAAGGTCACGTCGTCGGCCCAGCCGATGTCGTCCTCGACGACCTCCCAGGTCACGCCGCCGTCGTCGGTGTACAGGAGCACGCCGTCGTTGGAGTAGCCGAGGCTCTCGTTCAGCAGGATCCCCCCGGCGACCGCGACGTCCGGCTGATCCGGCGGGGCCGCGATGGATCGAACGGCCATGAACGGGACGCTCCCGTAGGCGACCCAGGTGTCGCCGTGGTCATCGCTGCGGAAGACGCCCGCGCCGCGGGTCCCGGCGTACATCCGCTGCGGTGAGGTGGGATGGGCCACCAGCGCGCCGATGCCGAGGCCGCCCAGCGCCTTCAGCTGGAAGCTCACGCCGCCGTCTGCCGACGCGATGATCCCCGACCCGGACGTTGCGTAGACCGCCTTGGAGTCGCCTTTGGGGAAGGCCAGGGCCCCGAATCCCTCCTCCCACTCGGACCACCGAACCCAGGTCTGCCCGTAGTCGGTGCTGCGGGACAGCACGCCACCGGCGATCGCGTACGCCATCCCCTCGTGGTTCTCACGTGGGTCGAAGCCCACCCAAGACACCGCGCCGCCCACGAGCCCGTCGCCGTAGTCCTCCCATGGGCACGACGATCCTCCCGTATCGGTCTCCTCGGTGTCCGCCGCGTCGACGGTGTCCGCGGTGTCGGCGACCCGGGTGTCCTCCTGAGATGTCGAGTCCACGCCCCCGTCGACCGCGTCGGCGAGGGTGTCCGCCTCGAGCGTGTCGTCGACGCTCCCGATCTTGCTGACCGTGCAGCCAGCCAGACCGACGACCAGTGACAGAACCGAGATCCCCGCAGTGCGCACCATGATCAACCTCCGATCGCGCATCATAGGCCGCCACCGCGGCCGCCGCGACCCTCGCGCTGCACTTCCTCGTACATGGCCTCGATCCGCGCCGCGGCGTGCGCCCAGGTGAAGCGCGCCGCCATCTCGGCGCACGCGCCGCCGTAGTCGGCCCGCCCCCGCTCCAGCACGCCGTCGAGCGCCTTCACCAGGGCGTCCCGCTCCCTCGGCACGACCGCCCCGGCGCCGGTCTCCGCCACGGCGTCACAGAGCCCCACCCGGTCGCTGATGACCGCGGGCGCCCCGAGCTGAACCGCCTCGACCACGACGATCCCGAAGTTCTCGTCATCCGAGGGCAGGACGAAAGCCTCGGCGTGAGCGAACCACGCCGCCTTGTCGGCGCCGCGGACCATCCCGGGGAAGATCACCCGCCCCATCAGCCCCCGCTCGGCGACCAGGGCCTCGACCTCGGCGCGGTGGCCGTACTCGTCGGGCCCGGCGATGATCAGGTCGATGTCCCGCCGCCCGGCGAGGGCCGCAAAGGCCTCCACGAGCAGCGTCAGCCCCTTCTTCTTGGCGATCCGGGACAGAAACAGCAGGTACGGGCGCGCATGCGGGCGCTCTGCGGGAGCCTCGGGGGGCGCCGCGACGCCCTGGGGGATGACGGCGACCGGGGTCCGAAGGCCCAGCGCCGCCACCGCCTCGGCCTCGAAGCGCGTCGACACGTGGATCCGCGCCGCGCCGTTCAGGTTCGGCCGCTCGAGCAGGTCGAGGTAGAGCGACTTCACCCGCCCCCGCTGCGCGAGGCTGTACGGGTCGAGCATCCCGCAGGCGCGGACGACGTAGGGCACCCGCCGGAGCCGCAGCATCGCCTGGGCGGCGGTCACCGGCGCGTTGAAGAGGCCGTGGACGTGGGCGACGTCGAAGCGCCGGGCGCGCCGCAGGACGTCGACCGCGTGGGCCACGGAGACATAGGGCGGACGCAGCAGATCGGCCCGCTGGTAGCGCACGCTGTAGCCCCCGGGCTGGGGCAGCGCCACGCCCCTCCGAACGTCCAGACGACCGCCGGTCGGGGTGTTGTCCGTGGCGACGATCTCGACCTCGTGCCCCCGGGCGGCGAGCGCCGCGGAGAGCTCGTGCACCACCTTCGACGGGCCGCCCCAGTCGTCCGCGACGCCGGCGATGAGCTGCAGGATCCTCATTCGCCGCCCGTCGGGCCCGGGAGCCGCCGCGCCAGGCGCTCCTGGACCCACGCGGCCAGCTTGCCCTTGTCATCGAGCGCCAGCGGCCCCAGGACGGCGTTGGCGGCGTGCCTGGAGAGGTCCTGCCGCACCGGGTGGGCCCCCTCCCCGCGAAGGAGCCATCGGAGCGTGCGGCGCTGCCAGAGCGGCGGGCGGAGCCCCTCCTCCAGGCCGCGCGGGAGCTTCGCCGAGAACCACCGCTTCACCACGTCGAGGGCCGCCCAGGTCGCGGCCTTGAGGCCCCAGGCGTGCGCCCGGACGAGGACGTCGTCGACCGAGAGCTCGGGGTGGGTCGCGATACGCCACAGGTCGACCCACGCCTTGAGCGGCTCCTCGAAGCCCCCCTTGGCGATGTGCGCCGCCGTGATGAGCAGGGTGTCCTCGGCGCAGGTGACCGGCAGCGGAGCCAGCCCCGGGCGCGCGTGACGTAGGACGGCGTCGGGATCGACGGCGAAGAAGCCGCCGTCGAAGAGGCGCTGGTGGAGATCGCAGCCGATCTCTCCGATCGGGAGATCGAGGACGAGGGGCCACGCCCGGGCCTTCGACATGCCCAGGGCGCGGTCGTCGTCGGAGACGTCCTCGCGCCAGCCGTCCGCGAGGAGCGCGGCGACAGCGTCCGGGAGCTCTCGAGGATCGACCAGCAGGTCGATGTCCCGGCGGAAGCGCTGGACCGAGCGCTCGTACAGCGCGTAGGCCGTCGCGCCGCCCTTGAAGAGCGCGACGCGGTCGATCCCCGCGGCCCCGAGCGCCCGGACGACGCGGTCGAGCGCCAGCTCGAGGTTCATGTCGACCAGGGTCTGGCGCCGGACGGCGACGTCGAGGCGCCGGGCGAGCTGCGGGTGCGCCTCGGCGGCGAGCACGGCGACCTCGGCGTGCCGCGCCGCGAGGGCGATGGCGTCCCAGTCGACGGTGACGCCGGGCTTCGGGGAGCGCCCGGAGAGGACCCGCCGGAGCCAGCCCCAGGCCGGATCACCGCGGTCGACGCCCGGCTTGAGCAGCCGCGCGAGCTCGACCCAGAGCGGGGCGCCGTCGGCCATCAGAGCGACCCGGGGACGAGGTGGTCGAGGGCCGCGGCGATCTCTCCGGCGTAGCGCTGAAAGGTGAAGCGGTCGCGGACCCGCTCGAGCCCTGCGGCGCCGAGGGCGACGGCGCGGTCGCGATCGCCGGCCAGCGATGTCATGGCGTCGGCGATGGCGACGACGTCGCCGTAGTCGACCAGGATCCCGGTCTTGCCATCGGAGACGACCTCGGGAGCACCACCGGAGCCCGCCGCGATCACCGGTCGCCCTTGCGACATCGCCTCGACGAAGACGAGGCCGAAGCCCTCGTTGGCCGAGGGCAGCACGAAGGCGAAGCACCCGGCGAAGAGGGTCGCGAGCCGCTCGGCGCTGACTCGGCCGGCCAGCTCCACCACATCACCCACGCCGAGCACCCGGGCCAGGCGCTCGAGCCGCGCGTGGTCCTCACCGGCGCCGGCGATGACGAGGCGCGTGCCCTCGGGCAGGTCCGAGGCGGCCTGGGCGAAGGCGGCGATCGTGTGGTCGATCCCCTTCGGAGTGTTGGGCTCGAGCCGACTGACGGTCAGGAAGTAGGGCGGCTCGTCCCCGCGCTCGGCGGCCCCGTCCTCGGCGAGGACGAAGCTCGGGTCGAGGCAGTTCGGGATCACCCGGAGCCGCGCGCGGTCGAGGCCGTGCAGGGTCACGGCGCGGTCGCCCGTGTAGTGGCTGATGGGCCACAGCGCGTCGGCGGAGCGGAGCGCCGCCCGGCGCAGGCGCGGGAGCGGGCTCCAGACCTCGACGCCGTGCATGACGACCGCGTAGCGGCGGCGCGGGGGCCAGGCCAGGCGCGGCGGAAAGAGGAGCCCCAGCGCGGCCACGTTGACGTGACCGAAGATGGTCGCCGCGTGTCCCGGGGCGTGGGCGGAGGCGACGACCGCCGCGGCCAGGCGCGCCCGCGAGCCGTTGTAGGCCCGGTAGCGCGACGGCGCCGGCAGGTAGCGCTCATCGTGCTGGTGGCCGGTGTCGCGCAGCGCGTGGACGGTCAGGCGGTATCCCCGACGCGCGGCGTGCTGGTGGCAGGCGAGCACCGTCGCGCGCGAGACGCGGGCGATGCCGCCGACGTGGTCGAAGAGGTCCGGCAGCACGACGTCGAGGCGTCGAAGCGTTCGATCTCGCGAGAAGACGGCGATGGCAACCCTCCGTGGCTCAACGGAGGCTGAATACACCCTACCCGGGGGGCCCGTCAGCCTTTTGCTTGCGGGCCTCCTCGGCCTCGCGGCGCTCGTCGCGCAACGCCTCCGCACGCTCCCGGGCGGCGGCGGCGGCGTTGACCTCGCCGGCCCGGTCGAAGAGCAGGGCGAGGCGCTCCTCGAAGTGGATGAGATCGGGGCGGGCGCCGAGGGCACGCTGCATCTCGCGGATCGCGAGGCGGAGGTCGCCGCCCCGCTCGGCCCGGACGCTCTTGAACTGGTGGAGCCGCGCGCGCGGCCAGGGGTTGTCGAGCGGCAGCTCGGAGAGGCGCCCGATCACCTGGTCGAGGAGCTCCATGCGGCCCATCGCGACCGCGGCGTCGCCGGCCCGGAGCAGCGGGGCCTCGGCCTTGCCGGGGTCCTGGTCGGCGGCCTCGGTGAACATGTGCCACGCGGTCTGCTGCTCCCCCTTCAGCTGCAGCACCGTCCCCTCGAAGAGGTAGGCGGCCCGCGCCCAGCCGCGCTGCTCGGCGGGGTCGAGGCCAGGCTCCGGCGCGCCGACCTTGGCGAGGAGCTCCGTCGCGAGGCGCTCGAGGGCCCCGATGCGATCGCGCCGGCTCGACCACCGGCTGCCCAGCTCCTCGACGATGGGGAGGCTGTCGGGGTGGTGCTCGAGCCCCCAGGTCAGGAGCCGCTCGGCCGCGTCCGAGGTCTTCAGCCGGCGCGACGCGAGCACGATCCGCTCGGGATCGGCGGCGAGGAAGGCCCCGACCGCCGCGGGATCGGCGCCGGGGGTCAAGACGATCGTGATGGCGCGGTCGCGCCCGGCGAGGCTGGTCTCGGCGAGGGCCTCGAGGTCCGCCCCGAGGGTGACGGGCGGCGATGACGCGGTGATCCCCAGGGCCGCGCGCCGCGCGAGGACCGCCGGCTCGCCGGGGGCGAGGGCGTGGGCGCGGTCGAGGAGGCGCTTGGCGAGCGCCGGGTCCCCGTCGGCGTCGGCGAGGGCCGCGCCGAGATGATAGGCGTAGTAGTCGGCCGGATGGTCCTGCACCAACGCCGCCGAGGCGACGCTGAGCTCCCCCGGCTCGGTGCCCTGGGTCATCGTCACCCGCGCGTTCGCGTAGCCGGCGTCGGGGCGGCCGCGCCACGCGTGGAACGCGGTCAACGTGACGAGCCCGGTAACGGTGATCGCCATCGCGACGGTCCAGCGGACGCGGATGACGGGCCTGCCGCGGGTGAGGCCGGCGGAGGTGATCGAGGCCAGGGTCGCGACCGCCGCGAGGGCGACCCCCGGGAGCCAGAGCGAGAAGTCGACGACGTTCTGCGCGAGGAGCACGAAGATCGCGACGGCGGCGGCCATGGCGGCGACGCTGCGGCGGGCGCGGTGGACGACGCGGACGAAGCCGGCGCCCGCGAGGAGGATCACGAGCGCGCCGACGACCAGCCCCAGCTCGGCCAGGACCTGCAGGAACCCGTTGTGGGCGTACGCGACGAGGCCGACGCCCCAGCCGCCCATGGCGTTCGGGGCGAGCACCTCGAAGGCGCCGTTTCCGACCCCGAGGATGGGGTGAGAGAGCGCGAGGCGCGCGCCGACGTCCCAGCACTCGAAGAGCCCGCCCTGCCCGGCCTCACCGACATCGGCGATGGTCGCCATCTCGCCGAGCCAGCGCTCCGGACCGATGAGGACGATGGCCACCACGGCGATCGAGACGGCGCCGACGAGGAGCCGGAGATAGCGGACGCGGACCTGCGGGCGGTCCTTGTGACGGAAGGCGACGACGCTGAGGAGGAGCATCCCGACCGCCCACAGGAGCGCGTTGGCGCGCGAGAAGGTGGCCAGGACGCCGACGGCGCTGATGACCCCGGCGGTCAGGTGCCACGGAGTGTCGCGCTCGGCGTCGAGCCAGCGACCGAAGGCCACGAGGCTCGCCAGCATGAAGAGCGCGCCGGCGTGGTTGGCGTTGATGAAGGGGGTCGGCAGGAAGCGCCCGGTCAGCGGGACCGAGGCCTCGTAGAAGCCATAGAGGTGCTCTAGCCCGAGGGCGGCGTGGAGCCCGCCGATCGCCAGCGTCACGAGGGCCGCGACCTCGACGTAGACCGCGGCGCGCGCCCGCGCCGTGGGTCCATCCCAGAGGTTCAGCGCCAGGAGATACCCGAAGGTCGTGACCATGAGGCCGACCGCGGCCCCGGCCGTCCGCGCGGCGTCGACCGAGAGGGACTCCCAGGCCGGGGGGACGCCGCCCACGGCCTCGGCGGCGAGGACCCTCGCCTCGTGCGACGCGGGCGCGAGGAGCTCCACGAGCCCGGCCGGGAGCGGGATCCACTGCAGCACGGTCCACGCGAGCGCCAGGAGCAGCGCCAGCCCGATCCAGCCGACGCGGATCCGCGAGCCTTGGCGCCCCAGGAGGAACGCGTGGACGAGGAAGCCCGAGACGATCAGCGCGGCGAGGACGATCTTCGAGGCGATGTGCACGCCCCCGAAGACCAACGGGGCGCCGATGATGGCCGAGGCGAGCGCCAGCTCGGGCAGCCGCGCGACGTCGAAGCGCGCCCGGACCCGACCCAGCTCACGGTCGCGGTGACCCCACTCGTGCTGCACGCGGGCCACGCTACCCAGCTGCCTTGGCGTTGTCGTCCTCGTTGAGGGAGTAGCCGCCGTAGCCGTAGCCGTAGCCGTAGCCGTAGCCGTAGCCCTTGCCCTTGCGGCGGCGGGCCTCGGAGTTGAGGACGAGCCCGAGGATGTCGGCCTCGACCGTCTCGAGGCGACGCAGCGCGTGCCGCAGGGCGTGCCGGCTGGTCTTGCCCGCGCGGACGACGACGAGCGCGCCGTCGAGCTTCTGGCCGAGGACCATGGCGTCGGCGACCGGCAGCAGCGGCGGCGAGTCGAAGACGACGGTGTCGTACTTGTCGCGCGTCTGCTCGAGGAGCTCGTTGAACCGCGGGGTGTGGAGGAGCTCGGTCGGGTTCGGCGGGACCTGGCCGGAGAGCATGATGTGGAGGTTGCTGATCTCGGTGGGCTGGATGTGGTTCGAGACGTCGTCGTCGGAGACGAGGCACGTCGACAGCCCGATGTCGGCGTTCAGACCGAAGGAACCGGCGAGCCGCGGCCGCCGCATGTCGGCCTCGATGAGGAGCACCCGGCTGCCCGAGGACGCCATCGACGTCGCGACGTGGGTGGCGAGGAGGCTCTTGCCCTCGACCGGGTTGGCGGAGCTGATCAGCAGCGTCTTGAGCTTGCGGGCCTTGGACATGAAGAGGAGGTTCGTCCGCAGCGTTCGGCTCGCCTCGGCGATGTTGGAGTTGGGGTTGCGCGCGATGAAGAGGTCGCGCTCGCGGAACTCCTCCGGGGTCATCCGGCTCCGGTCGGGGGGCCGCGCGCCGATGAGGGGCACGACGCCGAGCACCTTGTAGCCGGTGCGCTGCTCGAGATCCATCCAGTTGGTGATGGTCGCGTCGGCGAAGTCGGCCAGCAGCGCCACGCCGAAGGCGAGGACCAGCCCGAGGAGGAAGGAGCCGATGAGGACCAGCCCGCGGCGCGGGTAGATGGGAGCGCCGGGGAGCACGGCGTCCTCGAGCCGGCGGACGTTGTTGGCCTCGAACTGCGAGGACATCGCCGTCTCGGTGAGGCGCTGGCTGACGGTCGTGTAGGTCTCCTTGAGCTTGTTGGCGTCGTCGACGAGGCGCGCGTAGCTCAGCGCCAGCCCGCCGATCTCGCGCTGCTCCTCCTGGGCGGCGGCCAGGGCGGCGACGAGGCCCTCCTCGATGCGGCGCGTCTCGGCGAGCTGCTTCTGCACGCTCTGGGCGATGTTGCGGATCTCCTTGCGCGCGATCGTATTGAGGGTGCCGAGCTCCTTGCGCTTGGCGATGACCTCGGGGTGCTTGTCGAGGTAGCGCGCCTGGAGCGAGGCGTACTCGGCCTGGACGCCGACGATGCGCTGCTTGAGGGCCCGGATGACGTCGTTGTCGAGGATGAGGGCCGCCGACACGCCGAAGGGGTCGGTCGCGTCGGCGTACTTCCGCAGCGTGCCGGCCTGCGCCTCGAGGCGCAGCCGCAGGCTCTGGGTCTTCGTGAGGTCGAGGTTGAGCTGGTCGAGGCGGTCGTTGATCGCCTTCTGCTGGGCCTCGATGCTGCCGACGTTGTGCTCTCGCTCGAAGCCGAGGAGCCCGTTCTGCGCGGTCTCGAGGGCGGTCCGCTGCTCGGCGACGGTCTTCTTCAGGTCCTTCACCGCGTCGCGGACGATGTTCTTCTTGTAGTCGAGGTTGTAGGTCTCGTAGGCGCGGGCGACGGCGTTGACGATCTCGGTCGCGAACGCCTTGTCGCTGTCTTCGAAGTCGATGTAGACGAGCATCGAGTTCGGCACCGGTCGCACCCCGATGCGGCCGGCGAGGACGTTGGCCATCTGCGCGTTCTCGAGGGCCTCCTGCTTCTCCTTGGGCGTCATGTCGGTGCGCTTGTCGAGACCGAGGAGGTGCTCGCTGTTCCAGAGGTTGAGCTCGTTGAGCACGAGCTCGGCCACCGGGCGGCTGTTGATGATGCGGTACTGGGTCTCGAAGTAGGTGATCGAGCCGCGGTACTGCTTCGGGCTCCCGAGCTCGACCACGTCGCGCACGTTCCAGAAGACCTTCGGCGGGTCGGTGTCGATGATGACCTGGGCGGTCGCCCGGTAGATGGGCGTCTGCTGGTTCAGCCACAGCCAGCCGGCGCTGACGCTGATGGCGAGCACCACCGCGACGATGAGCTTGCGGCGGAGCAGCAGCTGCACGTAGTGCTGCACCATCCCGAGCAGGGAGTCGGAGTCACTGGGCGTGACCCGCGGCGCGATGTCCGGGCTCGGACCGTTGTCGGTGTAGTCACTCATGATGTGGCTCGGGCCTCCCCGGCGCCGGGACGGAACGCGTCCGCGGCGGTGCGGGTCGATGGCGCGCGTGCGCAGCGCGTCAGGAGATCTTCGTAGCGGCCGATGAGGTGCTCTCGGCCGAGGTGTCGTTCGAGGTAGCTGCGTCCGGCCTGCCCGCGCTCGCGGCCCCGGCGCGTCTCGGCCGCGGCGGTCGTGATGGCGGAGACGATCGCGTCGACGTCGTCGTCCGGGACTGAGTCGCCGCACCCCGCGTCGCTGATCAACCGGGCGACAGCGGAGTCGGGCGGGCCGATGAAGAGCGCAGGCCTGGCGGCGGCGAGGACGCCGTAGAGCTTGCTCGGCATCAGGAGGCCCTGCATCCCCTCGCGCATCGTGACGACGTGGAGGTCGGCGGCCGCGAGGCTGTCGGCGAGGTCCGCGCGGGGCGCGTAGTCGAAGAGCCGCACGTTGGGCAGCGCCCGGGCGGCGACGGCGCGCTCTATCTCGCGGCGGCGGTGCCCGTCGCCGACGAAGGCGAACAGCACGTCGTCGCGGTCGGCGAGGCGCTCGGCGGCTGCGAGCAGCCCGTCGAAGGTATGCCCGACGCCCATGTTGCCGGAGTACATGACGACGAAGCGGTCGCCGAAGCCGTAGCGGAGGCGCATCGCGTCCCCGCTGCCGCGCTCGTCGAGCTCGCGCAGCGCCCAGTTCGGGATGGTCTCGATACGGCGAGCGGGGACCCCGAAGCCGAGGACGCGGTCGCGCATCGTCTCGGAGAGGACCACGACCGCGCGCGAGGCGCCGAGGCTCACGCGCGCGGCGGCGCGCCAGAGGTGCCAGATGGCGCCGCCACGGCGGATGACGCCGTGCTCGGCTGCGATGTCGGGGTAGACGTCCTGCACCACGCTGACGGTCGGGAAGCGTCGCAGGAGCCCCGCGATCTGCCCGGCGGCGGCGATGAGCGGCGGCGTCGTGAGCGCCAGGACGACGTCGGGCGCGGGCCGCAGGGTCGCCAGACGCAGGGTGGCGCTGGCGTAGAAGGTCCCGTAGTCGCTGAGCCGGTCGAGGAGCGAGCCCTTGCCCCGGCGGGTGGCCCGGACGCGGACGATGTCGACCCCGCCCTTGCGCTCGTTGCCCGGCGTGGCGTGCCCGTCGACGTCCACCTGAGCGGTGACGACGGTGACCCGGTGCCCGCGCGCGGCGAGGCCCTCCCCCAGCTCGGTCAGGAGCTGGCTCGTCGCGGAGCCGTGAGGCCAGTAGTACTGATTGAGGAGGGCGACGTGCATCGAGGGGTGGTCAGTCCGGGAGGGAGTCGGCGAGCTCGACACCGCGAAGGGCGAGCCTGGTGCGGCGCGTGCGCGTGGGGGCGGGCGCGAGGGCCGGCCAGTCGAGGCGGTCGAGGGCCCGGGAGAGCGAGGCTGCGAGGAGCTCCCAGGGCAGAATGACCGCGAGGTCGCCGCGGATCCCCGCGTCGGTGAACTGGAAGTGGAGCTCGCCGAGGCGGTTGGAGCCCGGGGCGGCGAGCGGGATCCTGTAGTCGGTCATCCCGCGCAGGGCCGCCTTCTTCTCGAAGCCCCCGGCGAAGCTGAAGAGGACCGTGTCGTCGATCGAGACGGTCGCCGAGACGAGGCGGGTCTCGGTCGCGAAGCTCACGAGGAGCTCACCGAGCTCCTCGCCCCGGTCGGCGGCGTCGACGAGCTCGCACAGGGCGCTGACCTGCGCGCGATCGGGGCCGGCGTCGCCCGCCATCGGGTCCGAGATGCCACGGATGTCCGGGTTTCGGTGGACGAGGAGCCGGAAGAGAACGAAGAGGATGACGGCGACGACGATGAGGACGAGGCCCGACGCCAGGTCGCTCGTGACCCGGAGCAGGAGCGCCGCGCCGGCCAGGAACACGGCGACGACGTACATCGTCAGCACCGCCTGTCGATGGGTCAGGCCGGCGCGCAGCAGCTTGTGGTGGATGTGGTCCTGGTCGGCCGAGAAGATCGGGCGCTGCTTGCGGACGCGGCGGCCGATGGCGAGCAGGGTGTCGATGATGGGCAGCCCGAGGGCGAGGACCGGGACGACCAGGGCGATGGTCGTCGAGCCCTTCGAGGACGTGGAGATCGAGAACGCCGCGAGGACGAAGCCCAGAAAGAGGCTCCCGGTGTCGCCCATGAAGATGCGGGCGGGGTTGAAGTTGAAGATGAGGAAGCCGCCGAGGGCGCCGGCCAGCGACGCGCAGAAGAGCGCCGCGATGGTGTTGCCGCTCATGACGCCGAGGGCGAAGAGCACGGTCACCGAGATGAGGCCGATGCCGCTGGCGAGGCCGTCGAGGCCGTCGATGAGGTTGACCGCGTTGATGACGCCGACGAACCACAGGACCGTGACCGGCAGGGCGAAGGTCCCGAGCACGATGGCGCCATCGCCGAAGGGGTCGGAGATGGCGTCGATCCGGTAGTCGAGGAAGAACATCAGGACCGCGACGCCGACCTGCACGATGAGCTTCTGGACGGCGTTGGCGCCCTTGATGTCGTCGAAGACGCCGATGGCCGCGATGAGGATCCCGCCGACATAGAGCCCGATGACCTGCGGCCAGGACTGCGTCAGCGCGGTGCTCGCGCCGGCGTCGATCAGGAGGAGCCCGGTGACCGGGGCGAAGAAGGCCAGGACGATCGCCACGCCGCCGAGGCGCGGGATGGGGCGGGTGTGGACCTTCCGGTCCCCGGGGAGGTCGTACAGCTCGCGCGACAGGGCGACCTTCAACACCAGCGGGGTCGCGATGGCCGCGACCAGCAAGCTGACGAGGAAGGCTACGGCGAAGCTGATCATGGGTGTGCACTCACCTTCGGGTCACCCGAGCCCGACACGAGACACCGGCTGTGGTCGTCGGCGCGGAGGTTCACAGCCCTGTGGGTTGTCGTACGCGGTGGAATCGATCACGAAGCCGGTCGATTGTCCACCTTTCGCGCTCCCCTGCTCACCGGTGCGGGCGCGCCGAAGATCTGGGCACCGAGCGCGGCGACCCGAGGCAGCGTCGTGTGGCCAGCGGGGATGGTTACACGACGCACGCCTACCGCAATGCATCGACCGTTCCGCGAGTAGCTTGAGAAAAAAGGCGGGCGAGCGCCGAGATGCGGCTGACGCGCAGCTCCGGAGCGAGATCGGTCGGCCGGCGTCCAGACGCAGAGAGGCGCGGCTCCGGCGGATTGGAGCCGCGCCCCTCGGGTCGCGAGTCGGGCGGCGCGCCGTTGACGGGTCGGGCGGCGCGCCGGAGTGGGCTAGTTGAGCTCGATCTTGGCGGCGTCGGCGTCGATGAGCGAGCTCGCGTTGATGATGATCTTGGCGTCGGACTTGATCGTGGTGTCCTTCGTCGACTTGTACTCGGCCGTCGTCGTCGACTTCACCGTGATCTTCTTCGCCTCGAGATTGAACGTGCCGTTCTTGCAGAGGACGTCGATGTCGCCGTTCTTCGTCTCGATGATGATCTTCTTGTTCTTGCCGTCGAGGACCATGTACTCCTCGCCGGACGCGTCGTGCATCGCGATGTTGTCCTTCTCGTCGTTGAAGTGCAGGCCGTGGCCGCTCTTCGAGATCAGGGTCATCGACTCCTTGCCGTCGGTGTCGTCGAAGATCAGCAGGTGCCCGGAGCGGCTCAGGAAGAAGCGCGCGTTGTTCTTGCCGCCGGCCGCGTTGTTGTCGACCGCGGCGGCCGAGATGCCGATGTCGTTGCCGAGCGGATCGGTGACGCCGCTGTTCGGCGAACCGTCGCCGCCGACCGGCATCTTGTCGGTCTGGTTCCACAGCGCGCCGATCACGATCGGGAGGCGGATGTCGCCGTGGATGAACGAGATGAGGACCTCGTCATCGGGCTCGGGGAGGCAGTAGAAGCCGCGACCGCCACCCGCCATCTGGGTCGCCACCCGCGCCCAGGAGCTGATGAAGTCTTCCTTGTCGCTGGCGTCGGTCGACGAGATCCAGGGGAACTTCACCTTGACCCGGTAGTCGCCCTCGGGGTGCTTGTTATCGGTGACCACCCCGCAAACGACGCCGTAGATACGCCGACTCAGCCCGAACTCGTAACCCATGTGGAACTCCCAACACGTCGTTCGACGTGACCGTCCACCGGGACGACCCTCCCCCTGCTGCGCCGACTATAAATCATGCTGGGGGGTCATCGCAATGGAAGCGCACCGTCGCCACAGATGTTTGCCACACCCGGTGCCCGGATGTAAACGCATCCAACGCGCCTTGTCCAACCCCGTCCTCGGCGGCGCCTTCGGTCCCCGACTCGCCGCGCAACCCTGGAAGCCCCAAGCCGAATGAAGAAGCCTCTCATGCGACTGTCCGCGCTCGGCCTCGCCGCGATGACCCTGACGACGCTGCTCGCCGCCGCGCCGCCGACCGAGGCGGACGGCGCCGACGCCGTCGTCGACCTGACCGTCAGGGAGCGACTGACGTCGTTCTTCGAAGCGCTCGCGACCACCGAGGCGCCCGACACGAAGCGGGTCGTCCGGATCGCCTGGTGGGGCGACAGCGCGATCGTCAGCGACGGATACACCGGTCAGCTGCGGACGCGCCTCCAGGAGCGCTTCGGCGACGCCGGGCCGGGGTTCATGCTCCTCGACACGACCTTCGACGGCTACCTCCACGACGGCGTGCGGATGAAGCGCCACGGCTGGTCCTCGAGCAACGTCATCCAGGGGAGTCTCCGGAGCGGGCTCTACGGCTATGGCGGCGTCCAGTCCGAGAGCTACGGCGGCGCCTCGACGACCTACACGGCGGAGGCGCCGCTCACCCGGGTCGACGTGTTCTACCGCGCGTTCCCGAAGGCCGGGAGCCTGCAGATCTTCGCCGATGGCGCGCCGAGCGCGACGGCCACCGAGGAGACGGCGGCGGACGCCCCGGGGGACCGGGTCTGGCGCTGGACGGCTCCCGAGGGCGGCGTGAAGTCGGTCCGCGTGCGCGCCGGCGGCGGCGGCCAGACGGTCGCCTATGGTGTCGCCCTCGAGCGTGGGGACAACGGCGTCACCGTCGACGCCCTGGGCGTGCTCGGGATGCGGGCGCGGCGCTGGCTCAACGCCGACGCCGATCACATGAAGTCCCAGCTCGAGGCGCGGAGCCCCGACCTGCTGGTGCTGAACTTCGGCGGCAACGAGCGCGTCGACCCCGGCCTCACCGCCGACCGGCACAAGGACGAGATCATCGAGACGATGAAGCACCTCCGCGCCGGGGCGCCGAGCGCGGCCTGCCTCATCGTCGGCCCGATCGCCCACGGCGTGCGGGTCCGGGGCAAGGTCGCCCTCGACCCCGACCTGAAGCCCGTCTACGAGGGCCAGCGCGCCGCCGCCGACGCCCTGGGCTGCGCCTTCTTCGACACCATCGAGGCCATGGGTGGTGACGACGCCGTCGAGCTCTTCCGCAAGAAGAAGCGCCTCGGCGGGGATCTCTCGCACCTCAACGGGCGCGGCCACCGCGCGGTCGGCGATCTGATGGCCGACTGGTTCCTCGCCAACTACGACGGCTGGAAGGCCGAGACCACCGCCGCCACGCCCTGACCCACGGGCGGTCGGGACGACCGCGGGCCAAAGGGGTCTCGCTCGAATGGCCCGCGGTCGTCTCGACCGCCCAGTGACGCTCGGCTCAGCCCGGGGGCTCGGCGAGGTGACAGGCGACGCGGTGGCCGGGGACGAGCTCCCGCAGCTGCGGCGCCTCGGCCTTGCAGCGAGCCTCGGCGATGGGGCAGCGGGTGTGGAAGCGGCAGCCCGACGGCGGTGAGAGCGGGCTCGGGACCTCGCCGGACAGGCGGATGCGCCGCGCTCCCGCCGTGCTCGACGGATCGGGCACGGGGACCGCGCTGATGAGGGCCCGCGTGTAGGGGTGGAGCGGCTCGTCGTAGACGGTGTCGGCGGCGGCCAGCTCGACGATCTCGCCGAGGTACATCACCGCGATCCGGTCGGAGATGTGCTTCACCGCCGCCAGGTCGTGGGCGATGAAGAGGTAGGTCAGGTGGAAGCGCTCCTGGAGGTCCATCATCAGGTTCATGACCTGCGCCTGGATCGACACGTCGAGGGCGCTGATCGGCTCGTCGCAGACGATGAAGCGCGGCCGCACCGCCAGCGCCCGCGCGATGCCGATTCGCTGGCGCTGGCCGCCCGAGAACTCGTGCGGGTATCGCTTCGCCATCGCCGGCGAGAGCCCGACGACCTCGAGGAGCTCGTTCACCCGCGCGGTCGCCGCCCTGCCCTTCTCGAGCCCGTGGACCCGGAGCGGCTCGCCGACGATCGTCGCGACGTTCATCCGCGGGTTCAGCGACGCGTACGGGTCCTGAAAGATGATCTGGAGGTCCTTGCGGAGCGGCCGGATCCGGCGGAGCCCGCGGCGCGTCGACCCGAGCTTCACCAGGTCCTGCCCGCCGTAGCGCACCTCGCCGGACATCCGCGCGACGCCGTGCTCGAACAGCTGCAGCACGCCGCGCCCCAGCGTCGACTTGCCACAGCCGGACTCGCCCACGAGGCCGAGCGTCTCGCCCGACTCGACGTCGAGGTCCACGCCGTCGACCGCGCGGACGAGGCCGAGCTTGCGCCGAAAGAGCACCCCCTCGGACACCGGGAAGTGCACCCGGAAGTCGCGCAGGCTCAGGAGGGGGCCGCCGCCGCGGCCGCTTGGGGCGCTCGCGCTCACTGGGCCCGCTCCTCGGCCGTCAGCCCGGCCTTCCCGGCGGCGACCGCCGCGCGCACGTCGTCGACCGCCCAGCAGAAGACGCGGTGCGTCTCGGAGATCCGCGTCTCGGCGGGGTGCTCGTGGTGGCAGATGTCCCGCGCCCAGTCACAGCGGGGCGCGAAGGGGCAGCCGGGCGGCCGCTTGTCCAGGTCCGGCGGGCGCCCGGGGATCGAGAAGAGGCGCTTGCCCTCGGGGAGATCGGGCCGCGGGATCGAGCGCATCAGCCCGATCGTGTAGGGGTGCGAGGGGGTCTCGAAGAGCTCGCTGGCGGACGACTCCTCCATGACCTTGCCCGAGTACATGACCAGGATGTGGTTCGCCATCCCGGCCACGACGCCGAGGTCGTGGGTGATGAGGGTGATCGCCATCTGGAGCTCGGACTGGAGGTCCTTGAGGAGCTCGAGGATCTGGGCCTGGATGGTGACGTCGAGCGCGGTCGTCGGCTCGTCCGCGATGAGCAGCTCCGGGTCGTTGAGGAGCATCATCGCGATCATCACGCGCTGCCGCATCCCGCCCGAGAACTCGTGGGGATACTGGCGGAAGCGCCGGTCCGGTGCCGGGATCCCGACGCGCTCGAGCATCGCCAGCGAGCGGCGCTTCGCCTCGCCCTTCGACATCTTCGGGTTGTGGACCCGGAGCATCTCGACGAGCTGCGTCCCGACCCGGAGGAACGGGTTGAGGCTCGTCATCGGGTCCTGGAAGATCATCGCGATACGGCGCCCGCGGATCCCGCGCAGGGTCTTCGGCGACGCCCGCAGCAGATCGAGCCCGCGGAACAGGATCTGCCCCTCGGTGCGGCTCGCCGGCGGCGGGGGCAGGAGCCGCATGACGGCGAGGTTCGTGACCGACTTCCCGGAGCCCGACTCGCCGACGATGCCCAGGGTCTCGCCCGGCGCGAGCTCGTAGTCGAGCCCGTCCACGGCGGTCACGTAGCCGTCGTCGGTCTTGAAGGCGACCCGGAGGCCGCGGATGGACAGGAGCGTCGTCACTGTTTCACGTCGATGGCGTCGCGGGTGCCGTCACCCAGGAAGTTCATGGCGAAGAGCGTCAGCGCGAGGGCCGCGCCCGGGAAGACGATGAGCCAGGGGTAGCTGCCGGGGTTGTTCTGCCAGACCTGGAGCGCCTCGGAGATCATCTTGCCCCACGAGATCTCGTCGCCGAGGAGGCCGAGGAACGAGAGGAACGCCTCCTCCATGATGACCGCCGGCACGAGCAGCGTGGAGTAGACGACCACCGGGCCGACGACGTTGCGCACGAGGTGGCGGAAGATGATGGCGCGGTTGCTCGCCCCGATGGCGCGCGCCGCCTCCACGAACTCCTGGTGCTTGAGGCTCATCACCTGGCCGCGCACCACCCGGGCCATGCTGAGCCACTGCACCGCCCCGAGGGCCACGAAGAGGACGATGACGTTCCGGCCGAACATGACCATCAACAGGATGACGAGGAACATGAAGGGCAGCCCGTAGAGCGTGTCCACGATGCGCATCATGATCTCGTCGGTGCGCCCCCCGACGTACCCGGCGGTCGCGCCCCAGGTGACGCCGATGAGGAGCGAGACCAGGGTCGCCAAGAGACCCACCGAGATCGACAGCCGCGCCCCGTACAGAAGACGCGTGAGGACGTCGCGGCCGGAGGAGTCGCTGCCGAAGGCCATGGCGTGGAGCTCGGGCGCCCCGGGGTACTCGCCGCGGGCGATACGGAGGTCGCGGTCGCGGTCGTGCTCGGTGACGAAGCGCTCGAAGGACAGGCCGTCGGAGCCGAGGCTCCGGTAGGAGAAGTAGCGCGCCCGCTCGGTCAGCTCGACCAGGGTCAGGACGTGGTCGCCGTCGAGGTCCAGCAGGCGGAAGGCGTCGGGCCCGGCGAGGCCGTAGCCGCGGAGCTTCTCGGGGACGTCGGCGTCGGTGTGCGGGTACTCGGCCCAGGTCACGAAGCCGTCGCGGGCGATGACGTCCGGGCTCGGCGCGTCGTTGCCGCTCGCGCGGTCGTAGGACGTGACGAGGTTCTCGAGCCAGGTGGCGACCTCGGCGGCGATCTCGAGCTCCGGACACTCGAGGCGCCCGACCACGAGGCCCGTGATGTCCTTGACGCCGAGGCGCTCGTCGAGCTGTTCCCAGCGGGCGACGGCCTCTCGATAGAGGGTCGGCGAGAGCTCCTCGAGCTGCTTGAAGCCGACCGGGAGCACGTTCGGCGTCGGCACACGGCGGCAGGTCAGGAAGCCGTCGCCGTCGAGGTCGACCACGTCGAAGGCGGCCGCGTCACCGTCGTAGGTGGGGTAGACCATCGACAGCGCCCGCGTCCCGGGCGGCTGGTACTTGAGGTACTCGGGGGCGTCGTGCTCGGGGTCGAAGTGGGTGACGAGGGCCGACCACAGCGGCGCGCCGTAGCCCGCGGTCGCGACGAAGGCGATGAAGATCAGCCCCGCGACGGCCAGGCGGTTCCGTTTCAGGCGGCGCCAGGCGTCGGAGAGCAGGCTTCGGCCCTGCTCGGGCTGGGTCGGCGCCGTCACTTCAGCTTCACCCGGGGGTCGAGGAACGTGTACGCGATGTCCACGAGCAGGTTCATCAGGATGAGCAGCGCCGAGTAGATGACGACGGTGCCGAGGACGAGGGGGTAGTCGCGGTCGATGGCGGGCTTGACGAAGTACTCGCTGAGCCCGGCGATCCCGAAGACGCGCTCGACGACGACGGAGCCCGTGACGATGCGCGCCATGGCCGGCCCGAGGAAGCTGACGGTGGGCAGGACCGCGCCCTTGAGCGCGTGGCGCGTGACGACGCGGCGGTCACTGAGCCCCTTGGCCCGCGCAGTGCGGATGTAGTCGGAGCGGATGACCTCCAGCATCCCGCCGCGGGTGATGCGGGCGAAGTAGGCGGTGTAGACGAGGCCGAGGGTGATGACCGGCAGGATCCGATAGCTGAAGGCCGACCACTCGCTGCCGGCGGGCGGATCCCAGCCGCCGTAGGGGAGCCAGCCGAGCCCGATGACGAAGATGGCGATGAGCAGCGGCCCGCTGACCATGGTCGGGATGCTGATGCCGAGCATCGCCCCGGACATCGCGGTGTAGTCCACCCAGGTGTTCTGTCTGAGCCCGGCCAGGAGCCCGAGGGTGACCCCGAGGATCAGGGCGAAGATGAGCGCGTAGACGCCGAGCTCGAGCGAGATCGGGAAGGCGTGGGAGAGCTCCTCCATCACCGTGCGCTCGCCGCCGGAGGTGAAGGTCACGCCGAAGTCGAGGGTGATGTAGCGCCCGATCGAGCTCGTGTATTGCTGCCACGGGGTCTTGGAGACGACGGCGATCCGGCCGCCCTCGGGGAGGTCGAGCCCGACGCTGACCGGGAGCGCCTCGAGGCTCCCGTCGTTCGGCATCTCGAAGCGGTGCTCGGTGCCGTCGGCGTCCTCGAGGGTGGCGAGCCAGGTCCCCTCGTCGTAGTCGGCGCCGATCTCGGGGTCCGCGACCGAGGTGATGCGCCCGGCGACCGGGGTCGTCACCTCGTTGCCCATCCCGTAGAGGAGCCACCGGTTCGCCTTCACCGACGCCGCCAGCTCCCGCTCCTGGTCGAAGGGGCTCCCGGGCGCGAAGCGCATCAGGAAGAAGCTCGCCGTGACGATGAGCCACAGGGTGATGAGCGCGCCGAAGATGCGCTTGACCAGGAAGCGCAGCATCTACTCGGCCTCCCCGTCCAGCGACACCCACTTCAGGTAGTGGCGGTTCGAGTACTGAGGCAGGAAGCCGCGCACCTCGGGGCGAAGCAGGTAGGCGCGGGTGTAGTAGTAGATGGGCAGGACCGGGAGATCCCGGTTGAGGGTCTTCTCGGCGGCGCACAGGAGCGCGTTCCGCTTGGTCCGGTCGGTCTCGCGGCGGATCTCCTCGATGAGCGCGTCGTAGACGGGGTTGTCGTAGCCCGCGTAGTTGTTCGGGCTCTCGCTGATGAAGACCGAGAGAAAGGTCAGCGGGTCCGGGTAGTCGGCGCACCACGAGGTCCGGGCGAGCTGGAAGTCGCCGGCGAGGACCTGCTTGAGGAGCGACTTCCACTCCATGTTGCTGACGTCGAGCTCGATCCCGAGCCCGGAGAGGATCTCGCGCTCGAAGAACTCGGCGATGAGCTTGTGCGCCTCGAAGGTGTTGTAGACCAGCGAGGTCGTCGGGAAGCCCCGACCGGCGGGGTAGCCCGCCTCGACGAGGGCCTGCCGGGCGACGTCCGGGTCGTAGGGCGGGCCGGGGACGCTGGTGTAGCCGAGGGTCGCCTGGAACATGTCCGGCAGCAGGCTCGACGCCGGGGGCTGAAAGGACGCCAGGACGTCGCGGGTGAGCGCGGTCTTGTCGATCCCCGCGTCGAAGGCGAGGCGCACCCGGCGGTCGTCGAAGGGCGGCTTGCGGGTGTTGAAGACGTAGTAGTAGGTGCACATCTGCTGGTCGATGTGCAGGTCGTTCCGCCCGCTGGCGATGCCGTCGCGGATGAGCGACAGCGGGATGGGGTTGATCCAGTGGGCCTGCCCCGTGTCGTAGAGCAGGACGTTTCGCGCCTCACTGTCGCTGACGTTCACGATGGCGCCGTCGAGGGCGACGTTCTCGGCGTCCCAGTAGCTGGGGTTACGCCGCATGACCAGGCGGTCGCGCGGGCTCCACTCGGTCATGCGGAAGGGGCCGTTGACGACCATGTTCTCGGGGCGGGTCCAGTGGATGCCGTGTCGCTCGACGACGTGAAGCGGGACCGGGGCGTAGGCGATGTAGGTGACCAGGTCGGGGAAGAACGGGGTCGGCGCCGTCAGCTGGACCTGGAGGGTCAGGTCGTCGAGGGCGCGGATCGCGACGGTCTCAGGGTCCTTGGAGAGGCCGGTGTTGAAGGCCTCCGCGCCCTCGATGTACCAGAGCTGCACGGCGTTGTTGGACGCGGTGTCCGGGTGCAGTCCGCGGAGCCACGAGCCCCGGAAGGTCTCGGCGGTGACGGGCACCCCGTCGCTCCAGGTGAGCCCGGGCCGCAGGTGGAAGGTGTAGGTGCGGCCATCCGCACTGACCTCGAAGCGCTCGGCCTGGCCGGGGCGCGGCGGGGTGTTGCCCGGGGCGAGCACGAGGAGCGGCTCGAACATCTGGCTGGCGATGGCCGTGCCCGACGACTCGCTGATCTTGTTCGGGTCGAGATACTCGGGGTTGGCCTCGACCCAGCGGAACATGTTGTCGCCGGGGACCGCGGCCTGCTTCCACGGCTTGACGCCGCGATAGATCTGACCGTAGCCGGCGAGGCGGCTGTCGTCCTCGTCCTCGGCACCAGCGGGCGCGTCATCACGGGCCGCGGCCTGGTCGGCGGCGCAGCGCTCGACGTAGTGCTCGACCATCGCCGCGTTGACGAAGGCCTCGGGCCCCACCTCGGTGGTCGGGAGCGCGACGTCGAGCGAGGTGCCGGCGTCGGGGGTGGGGATCGCGGGGCGGTCCTCGACGGCAGCGGCGAGCTCGGCGAGGCGATCGGCGTTTGGGGTGACGAGCCTCGGTGGCGGCCCCTCCGGACCACGAGAGCAGCCCGTGCTCAGCGACGTCAGCGCGACCAGGACCGCGATCCCCTTCAGCCAGTCCCCCGGTATGACTCGCGCCAAAGGCGCCCTCCTCCCAAGCTCGCCGGAGCGTCTGGTGTCGACGCAAAGGGCGACCCGTGTCAAGGCGCCCGGGCTGGCGCGTCCCCCGCTCTCTTGCTACCTTCGAGCGGTGAGCGACGCGGCCGAGTCCAAGCTCGCGGGGGACGTCTCGCCGAGTACCTCCGGGGGCGTCATCCGCTACAAGATCTGGCCGGCGCGGCGACACCCCGTGCGGCTGGTCATCGCGGTCGCCCTGGTGGTCGGCGCGACCGCCGGGACCGCCGTGGTGTTCCACGAGGCCTTCTGGGCGCTGGTCGTCGCCCTGGGGCTCACCGTCGCGGCGGCGCCGTTCTTCTTCCCGACCCTCGTCGGGCTCGACGGCCCGACGCTCAACGTCCGCGCGCTCGGGACACCGCGGATCTGGAACCTGGGGAGCTTTCAGCGGATAGAGATCAGCCAGGACGTGCTCCCGCGGGTCGAGCTCCTCACCCGCGCCCGCCTGAGCCCCGTCGACACTCTCGAGAGCGTCGTCGTGCCGCTGCCCGAGGACAAGGCCATCGCCGACCAGGTCGTCGTCCACCTGCGCCGCTGGGTCGGCCGCCGCCCCACCGGCCGATTCGCGATGGACGCCGACCACGCCCCCGAAGACAGCCTCGAGCCCGACGCCTGACCGCGACCGTCGGACCCGGACGGAGCATTGACACCGCTTCACCGGTTCACCACTTTGTCGGTATGAGACTGTCGATCACCCTCGAAGACGACCTGTACGGAGTCGCGAAGTCACTCGCGAAGGCTGAGGACTGCAGCCTCAGCGCGGCCGTCAACCGGCTGATCCGACGCGCGCTCGAATCTCCGACGCCGGCTTCGGAGACGCACCCGCTCTCGACCTTTCCGGTCTCTCGGGGCGCTCGCGTGATCACGCCCGACGATGTCGCTGCGCTGGACGACGACGCGTGACGACCTGGCTCCTCGACGGCAACCTCCTCGTCGCCCTCCGGATGGATACGCACCTGCATCACCGCGACGCACATGTATGGTTCGCGGCCCTCGGGAGCGATGACCGCTTCGCCACGTGCGCGGTCACCGAAGGAACGTTGCTGCGGCTTCACATGATGTACGCGGCGGACCGGTCTGCCCGCGCGGCCTGGAAGGCGCTCGACGAGATCGCCGCACACCCACGTCACGTCTTCTGGGGCGAAGCGCCCTCCTATCGAGCCGTGCCGCACCGCGGCCTTCAAGGCCACCGACAGGTGACCGACGCGTGGCTCGCCGAGCTCGCCCGCTCCCACGATGGGCTGCTCGCGACCTTCGATAGCGCCCTGGCAGGGCTCCACGGTGACGTCGCGCGGCTCGTCAGGCCTCGATAGCGCGGCGGCGGAGCGGGAGCGTCAGGCAGCGCGGGCCGCCGCGGCCCCGGACGAGCTCGTGGCCGTGGAGGGCGACGACGATCTTGCGGCCTTGGCTCACGTAGTAGAGGGCGTTGTCGACGAACTGCTCGGTCGAGACGACCTCGTAGCCGATGCGGTTGAGCTGGCGCAGGGTGTAGCGGTTGCGCCCGTAGCAGACGATGACGCCGGGGGCGAGGGCGAAGGCGTTGGCGCCGTCGGACCACTGCTCACGGGCCTGCATGATGGGGTTGCTCCCGCCACAATAGACCGGCTGCAGGTTGATGCCGTGATAGGCCAGCACCGGCAACAGCGCCGGCCCGGCGTCGACCCGCCCCTCGGCCGGCGTGATGCGGTGGACGCGCGCGCCGAGGCGCTGCGGATCCTCGACCAGCGGCGGGTAGATGAGGCAGTGGTTCTCGTCGATGCGGGTGAAGAGCGTATCGATGTGCATCGCGGCGCGACGGCGCGGCATCTCGTAGCAGAGCACGGTCTCGATGCCGCGGGCGAAGAGCTTCGGAGCGAGGGCGTCGACCGCCTCCATCGTGGTCCGGATCCCGACCCCGATCAGCACCGTCTTGTCGCCGATGACCTGGATGTCTCCGCCCTCGACCGACAGCTTCGGGCGGCCGTGGGCGTCGTCGCCGATGTCGACCTTGTCGATCCCGCGGAAGGCCTGGTGGTACCGCAGGATCATGCGCGAGAGCAGCATCTCCCGCCCGCGCGCTGGCTCGGCGGCGTAGGTCATGACCACCGAGTCGCCGACGGCCGCCATCAGGTCCCGCGCGAACAGCGCGTTGGGCATCGGCCAGCGATAGAGCGGGCGGCGGTCGACCGGGTGGCGGCCCAGGATCAGCGCTTCGGCGAGGCGCGGCGCGTCGAGGTCCTCGAGCGCCCCGTGGATCGCGTCGCGCTCGGCCGCCTTGTGTGGATAGAGCCGGTCTTCGAGCTCGAGGGTGCGGTGGATGACCTCGCGGCGGACCTCGGGCTCGCCGAGGGTCTCCACGAGGAGCTGACGCCAGGTGAAGTGGTTTCTGTGGCCGGTCACGGCGCGGACGACCTCGACGAGCTGCGCGTGCTCGGCCTGCATGGCGCTCAGCAGGACGAGGTCGTCGAAGAGCAGGTAGTCCGGGCTCGGCACCAGCCGTCCGTCGGGGCCCGGGCGATGCGCCTCGAGGTTCTCGGGCAGCATCAGGTCGAACTCGAGGCCGGGCGGGCTCGTGACGATCGCCTCGAGCGGGGCGATCTCGGAGTGAACGGCGGTCTTCATGGCGGCTCTACTTCGTGATGACGTAGCGGAGGATGTGCCCGAAGTGGTCGGGCAGGGCCATCTTTGCCACGCTGTAGGTGGCCCCGGCCATGACGATCTTGCGGTTCAGGCGCGTGTCCGAGCTGATGGCGACGATCGGCAGCGCGTCGAAGTCGTGGACCGCGCGCAGCAGCTCGGTGGCCTGAGCGCCCGAGAGCCGGGCGTTCATGCTGAAGTCCATGAAGACGCAGTCCGGCTTGACCTCGGCCACGTCGGACACCGCGTCGTCGGCGTGGGCCCGGAACACGAAGCGGCCAGGCAGATCGGCGAGGAAGTCCTGGTGGTTCACCAGATCGTCGTCGAAGACGAGGATCACCGGGCCCGTGGTCGCGTTCATGGCGTCTCCTCGTCGTCGTCGGGCTCCGGCTTCTCGTCGCCGCGAGCGTCCGGGGCGTCCTCATCGGGCGACGCGGTGTCGTCGGGCCCGTCGGTGGGCGGTCGGACGGCGCGCGGCAGCGGCAGCGGCACCAGATCCAGCCCGTAGAGCCGACGGTAGATCTCGGCGGACGACATGACCCGCTTCACGTAGCGGCGGGCTTGCCGATAGGGGATGAGCTCGACGAAGGCGTCGGTGTCGAGGTGACCGTGGGCCTTGATCCAGCGCGCCACCGGCCCGTTGCCGGCGTTGTACGCCGCGGCCAGCACCGCCGGCTGGTCCCCCCAGCGCTCGCGCAGGAGCGACAGCAGGTAGGAGGCGACGCGGAGGTTCGTCTCGGGATCGTAGAGCTGCCGGGTCCGAAAGCGGGGGCCGTAGAGCCGGCGCCCGAGCGCCGTCCCGGTGCGCGGCATGAGCTGGCACAGCCCGATCGCCCCCGGGCCGCTGCGCGCGCGGGCGTGGAAACCCGTCTCGACGCTGGCGATGCCGGCGAGGAGCGAGGCCGGGATCCCGTGCTCGCTCGAGGCCGCGGTGACCGCCTCGGCGAAGTCGTAGGGGAACCACTCGCGCAGGGTCTCGACGCTGGCGTCGTCGATGGGGAACGGGGGGACGAAGCTCTTCTTGGCGACCCTCCCCGCCCGGGAGTGGTCCCCCTGCTCGGCGAGGAGCGCCGCCAGCAGCGCGCGCCCGCGCCCCGGCAGGTAGTCGGCCGCGAGCAGGGCCTCGAGGGCGTCGATGGCGCCGTCCCGGTCACCGAGCCGCGCGAGCGCGACGGCCGTGTCGAGCCACGGCGTCTTTGGGAGCGCGCGGGAGAGCCCGGCGCGGGGGAGGTCGTCGCCGAGCCGGTCGCGCGAGAGCAGCGCGTACCAGCTCGTCGGGAAGCGGAGGGCGACGTTGGTGTAGAGGGCCTTCGCGCGCTCGGCCTCGCCCATCGCCTCGGCCGCCCGGCCGCGCCAGTAGTCGGCCCGCTCGGCCCACATCATCGCCCAGACATCGGGCTCGCCGCCGTAGCGGTCGGCGAGCTTCTCCAGGAAGACCGCGGCCCCCGATGGGTTACCGGCGAGCCACGCGTCGAAGCCGACTCGCCACAGGGCCTGTCGGTGGACCTCGTCGTGGCCGCCGCGCGCGACGATCCGCTGGTCGACGGCGTTCGCGTCGTCGGCGCGCTCGAGGTAACGCAAGAGCCCGCTCGCGCGCTCGAGGGCCTCGGTGACGACCGGGTGATCCGGCCACTTCTCCGCGACCTCCAGGTACGCCTCGACGGCCTCGGCGTCGCGGTCGAGCTTGCGGAGGAGCTCGGCCTCGCCGAAGCGGAACCAGGGCGCGAACGAGCTCGTCTTCTTCACGTACTTCTTGAAGCGGGACAGCCGCTTCAGCGCGGCCTCGGGCTCGTCGTAGCGGTCGTAGAGGGCCTCGGCCCAGGTCCTCACCGTCCGCTTGAGGCGCCCCCGGATCCGCGTCTTCCGCAGTCTCCGCCGGTCCTTTCGGGACGGGCGGCCGTTGTCGATGACCTCGCGGGCGAGGCGATCATAGGCATCGATCCGAACGTCGAAGTCCTTCAGGAGCTTCTCCGCCTCGCCGCGGTCGGCGTCGCTTCGCGCGCGCCACCACAGGTCGCCCGCCAGGCGACGCGCCGCCCCCTTCTCGCCCAGGCTCCAGCGGAGTCGGGCGAGTCGCCCGACCAGCTCGGCCCGGTCGTCGCCGTCGAGGGAGCGCTCGAGCAGGTCGCTCAGCAGCGCCGCGGCGCGCTTTCGCTCGCCGGCCCGCTCGAGGGTCTTCACCGACCGCAGGGCGTCCTTCGAGAAGCCCCGAGTCGCCGGGAGCCGGCCGAGCCGCAGCGCTGCGGCCTCGACCGCGTCAGCGCGAGGCAGGAGATCGGCGAGCATGGTCCGTGCGGCATCGGAGAAGGCGCCATACGGACGACCCACGAGCTCGCGGAGCGTGTCTGCCGCGGCGTTCCCACGGTCGAGGCGTATCTCGAGTCGCGCCGTCAGCCACAGCGCCGTCCGCCCGACGAGGGAGTCGTCCGCCTCGGGGTGCTCGGCACGCCAGGCGGTCAGACCGGTGAGCGCGGTGGCCGCGGTGAGGGCCCCGCGCTGCTCGGTGGCGGCCTGCCACGCCGCCGACAGCGCCGGCTCGGCCACCTCGAAGGGCGTCAGATCGTAGCAGCAGGGGTCACCAGTGACCGAGACGAGCGACTTCGGATCCGCTGGAGACCCGTCGGGCGCAGGCGCGGCGGCGGCGGCCGGCGCCCCAACCAGGAGCACGAGCCACAGCGCGGTGACGGCCCACCGGTCGAACCCCGGGCGCCGGGTCGAGACGGTTCGGGACGCGACCGAACGAGCGCCCCCTGGAGCTGGCGTGAGTCGACGCACGGCCCGGGCTTCTACTCCGTCTCCGGAGCGAACACCAGCCTCGCGCCGTAACCGCCCGCGGCTCACCCAGGCTCGCCGACGCGGAGCAGGAGGTTCGTCCGCTGCGCGCCGCCGAAGGGCAGCGTGTAGTCGTCGACGACCTCGGCGCTGGACCGGAGGGTCGGCGCGTCCAGCTGCCCGAGGGCCACGACGACGAGCCCGCCCTGCCCCACCAGCGCGCTCGCCCGGAGGAACCACTCGTCGGGGGCGAAGGTCGCGCGGCTCAACGCTGCGGTCGGCCCGCCATCGGGGAGCTGCTCGACGCGGGTCGTCAGGATCTCGACGTTGTCGAGGCCGAGGGTCGTCGCCGCGTGGTGCATGAAGGCGCTCTTCTTGCTGACCGGCTCGACGAGGACGAAGCGCGTCTCCGGAAAGAGCGTCGCCAGAACGAGGCCCGGGAGCCCCGCGCCGGCGCCGATGTCGTACCAGGCCGGCGCGGCGGCGCGGGCGACGACCCGGGCGAAGCCGAGGGCGTCGACCACGTGCTCGTCGACGATCGTCGCGACGTCGCTCGGCCCGACCACCCGGATCCGGGCGTTCCACCGGGCGATGAGCTCGGCGTAGCGCGCCAGCCGGGCGGCCTGCTCGTCGCTCAGCGCGACCCCGAGGCGTGAGGCCCCGTCGAGGAGGCGGGCGGTGACCGTCACTCGCCGCCTCCGTCGGGCACCTCGGGCGGCCCGGGGCCATCGGGCGTCGGGGCGTCCGGGCCCGGCGCGGGCGCCTCGGTCGGCGGGAGCGTCCCGGGGTCCGGCGAGTCGTCGGGCTCGGGAGCCTCCTCCGGCGCGGCCGGGGTCGCGCCGTCCGCCGCGTGCGCCTCACGCTGGGCCTTGGCCTGCGAGATCGCCGCGTCGAAGAGCCGGTTGAGCTCCTCGTGGTTGTCCTCGGAGAAGCGCTCGAGGGTCTTCGCACGCAGGGCGTCGCCCTCGGCGTCGCGGTGCGTGCCGTAGTAGATGCCGACCAGGAGGATCGGCACCGCGGCGTCCTCCGCCTCGGTCTCCAGGGCCTCGGTCAGGAGCGTCTCGGCCTCGGCGACCTCGCCCTGCTCGAGCAGGACCTGGGCGACGTCCCGGCGGTTGCCGATGAGCTTCAGCGCCCGCGCGCGCGCCGCCGACGGGTCGCGCTCGGCGAGGAGCTGCGCCACGTAGTCGAGGAGCGCGACGTCCGAGGACTCGGGCACCAGCTCCCGAGCCTTGTCGATGCTGCCCTGGGCGGCGTCCCAGTTGCCGGCGTCGAGCTCGAGCTGCGCGAGGAGCAGCATCGAGGTCGCGTCCTCGGGGTTCCGGACGATCTGCTCCAGGAGGAGCTTGCGGGCCTCGTCCTCCCGCTCGTTCGCGCGGTAGAGCTGCGCCACCTGGGGCCGGAGCTCGGGGTCGTTCGGCGCCTTCTCCAGCGCGTCCTCGAAGGCGGCGAGGGCGTCGTCCCAGCGCCCGACGCTGGCGAGGAGCGCCCCCCTGCCCTTCTGGATCTCCGCGGTCGCCACCCCCTTGGCCACGGCGCCGTCGAGCACCGCGATCGCCTCGGCGTCCCGCTCCGAGACCGCCAGGATCTGCGCCAGGAGCAGCCAGGGATCCTCGCTCTCGGGGTGGAGCTCGGTCTCCTCGCGGAGGAGCGCCTCGGCCTTCTCCGGGTGCTCCTCGAGGGCCTCGATGTTCGCCTCGACGATCCGGATCCCACGCGCCTTCGGGTCGACCGTCCGCGCGGCCTGCACCTGCTGCCGCGCCGCTGCGAGGACGGCGGCCTGCTCGCCCTTCGGCGTCACCGCGAGCCGGTCGATCGCCAGCTCGGCGCGCAGCAGGTGCGCCGGGATGAACTTCGGATCGGCCTTGGTCGCCTTCTCGAGGTACTGCTCGGCTCGGAAGCCCTGCTCGAGGAGCCGCGCCGTCCGCCCGAGGACGAACCACGTCAGCGCGTCGGCCTTCATCGTCGACGCGCGCTGCATCGTGGACATCCCCATGTCGGTGAGCCCCGCGTTGAGCTGGGTCTTGCCGACCAGAAACAGGATCGCCGCGTCGTCGGGCAGGAGCCGACGCGCGTTGTTCGCCGCCTGGGACGCGACTGACGTCTCCCCCGCCTTCATCGCCCCGAGGGCGCGCCACGCCAGCACGTTGGCGACGAGCGCCACCTCGTCGAGCGGCTCGACGGCGGCCTGCTCGAGCGGTAGCCGATCGGGGGCCAACCACGGCCCGTCACCGGCGCGAACGACGTAGCGGCGGGCCAGGACCTCGGTCGCCGACCACTGCGAGCCCGGCACGACCCCGTAGCTGGGCTCATCGAGCCCGCGCGCCTTCATCAGCGCGCCGGCGAGGCTGGCGAGCTCGAGGCTACCGGCGGCGCCGACCTGCTTGCCGTCGAGGGCCGGGGCGAGGTCGCCGGCCGGGCGCGGAGCCTCGGGCGCGTCGGCGAGCACGTCACGAGGCGGCAGGTGTCCGGCGTCGACCGCCGCGCGCACCGCCTCGACGATCGCCTCGGCGTCCTTCGGCTGGCGCTCGGCGACGAGGCGCACGGCCCCGGTCACGCCGTCGGGGCGCTCGCGCAGGGTCGCGGGGATCCGCGCCAGCGCCTCTCGCGCGGCCTTCGCCCGCTCGACTCCCGGGTCGGGCGGGGCCTCGGGCCCGGGCTTGAGGACGGTCAGCCACAGCGCGACGCCGGCGGCGCACAGGGCGGCGAACCCGAGGGCGTAGTGTCGGGGTCGTAGGGGAGAGCTCATGGCGCGATGCTCCGGTGTCGGAGGGCGTCCCGGGCGGCGCGGAGCGGGCCCGGGGTGTTCGTGATGACCGCGGCGACCCCGAGCGCCGCGAGCCGCTCGAGCTCGGCGGCCGAGTCCACGGTCCAGCAGCGGAAGGCGCGGCCGGCCGCAGCGTATTCCGCGAGGTGGGCGGCGTCCACGAGGTCGTGGCGGGGGTGGAGGTCGAGGTCCTCGGCGCCGGGCAGGAAGCGCAGGGCCCGGAGCGCGAGCAGGTCCTCGTACAGGTAGGCGACCCGGATCGGGAGGGCAGCGGACGCGAGGGCCGCCACGATCCGCGGGTCGAAGGTCGAGACGACGACGGCGTGGCGCTCGGCGGCGGCCGTCAGGATGTCGCGGCAGGCGGCGACGAGGTCGACGGCGCGCGCGGTCGGCTTGAGCTCGACGTTCCATATCAACGGGCGGTCGGCGCGGTCGAGGGCCTCGGCAACCTCGGCGAGGGTCGGGATGGGCTCGCCTCCGACGCGCAGGCTGGCGAGGACCTCGGGAGGGTGGGCCGCGAAGGCGCCAGGGACGCCCGTCAGGCGCTCGGTGTCGTCGTCGTGGAAGACGCGCGGGACCCCCGAGCCGTCGAGGTGGACGTCGCACTCGACGCCATCGGCGCCCGCGTCGATGGCGGACGCGAACGCGGCGACGGTGTTCTCGGGCGAGCGCGCGCTGTCCCCACGGTGGGCCAGGATCGCGACGGGCGGCGGCGACGGCATCAGAGCCGGGACACCCGGAAGGCGAGGTGATCGGTCTCGAAGGAGGCGAAGGCCACCCGCAGCAAGTTGAAGCGCCCCTCCCCCGCCCCGGCCGGTCCCGCGAGGAGCTGGCTCAGGGTGACGTCGGCCCGGAGCATCAGCGCGGCCTCCTGCTCGCCGTCGTCGAGGCCGAGGGGCGTCAGCCGCGACACGAGGTCGCGCGGCGCGACGAGGGGCTTGTCGAGGTAGGGATCGAAGATGCGGCGGAGGCTCCCGAGGTCGTAGTGGGCGCGAATCCCGTGCATCAGCAGCTCGGGCGGCGTGGCGCCGAGGGGGATCGGCGGCCGCGGGGGCATCATCCCGGCGAAGAACTCGTACCAGCCGTCACTCCAGGTGAAGGGCTCGACGAGGCGGTCCCGGAACTGCTCGGCGAGGCCGCTGGCGACCTTGTCGACGGGCAGGACTCCGGTGCGGACGAGGGCGGTGCCGAGGAGGGTACGGGGCTGGTTGGCGAGGTCGAGCGCCCGGTCGAGGTCCTCGGGGACGATCTGACCGCGCTCGAGCAAGAAGGCGCCGAGGAGCTCGGACTTCAGGTTGGAGTGGACGAGCACGGGGGCGCCACGGTCGAAGAAGATCTCCTTCTGGACCGTGCCGCGGGTGAGCTTGAGCTTGCCGCTCAGACCGCCGGACCAGATCTGGTGCAGGAGGCGCGGCGACCGGTAGCGATTGAACGGACCGTCGAAGAGGGGTCGGTCCGGCTCCTCCTCGAAGAGCGCCGGGTGGAGATCGACGATGGCACGAACCTGGCCCGTCCGGAGCCAGTCGCTGCCGTTGATGGAAACCCACTCGCGCGGGCTGACGCAGCGGGCCGCCACCAGGGTGTTCATCCGGGTGAAGTCGATGGGGCCGAAGACGGGCTCGCCCTCGACGCGGAAGTGGAAGCTCGCGCGGGTCAGGTCGACCCGCCGCAGGTCCCGCGGGAGCTGGCGGCGACCGTGGGCGTCAGCCGGCAGCGCCGGGAGGCTGGGGGACTCGGCCACGTCGGGCTCGGGCTCGAGCTCGCGTGAGGTGCCGCTGGGCCAGCGATGGTGGGACGCGACGTGGCCGGACTCCATCGTGACGGCGGGGTGGAGCACCTGACGCAAGAACGCCGCGAGGCTGCGACTGGTGACGCGGAGGCGGCTCTCGAACAGGTAGTCGAGGATGGCCTCCTGGAGGTCGGTCGCGGTCTGGTAGCGGCGGGTCGGATCCCGAGCCAGGGCGCGCTGCAGGATCGCGCGGATCCCCTTGGGGATGTAGCTGTGGCGCTTGAACTTCCGCTCGACGTTGGCCTCGCGGACGTTGACGATGGTCTGGATGTCGGTCTTGCCGACGAACAGGCGCTTGAGGGTGAGCGCCTCGAATAGGATGATCCCCAGAGCGAAGACGTCGGAGCGGCGATCGATGGGGTGGCCGAGGACCTGCTCGGGCGACAGGTAGCCGAGCTTGCCTTTGAACGTCGCGTTGGTCGGGTCGAACTTGTCGTCGCGGGCGAGGTCGGCGGTCGCGACGCCGAAGTCCATGATCTTCACCGCGCCGTTGAGACCCAGGAGGATGTTCGAGGGCGAGACGTCGCGGTGGATGATGTTGAGCGCCCTGCCCTTCGCGTCGGTCGCGGCGTGGGCGTGGGCGAGGCCCTTACAGACCTCGCTGACGATGAAGAGCGCGATCTCGGTCGGGACGCGGAGCTTGTCGTGGGTACAGCGCGCGAGGACGTCGAGGAGGTCCGCCCCGTCGACCAGCTCCATCGCGATGTAGTACTGCCCGGCGATCTCGCCGAGCTCGAAGATCTGCACGATGTTGGGGTGCTCGAGGAGGGAAGTGACCTTCGCCTCCGCGATGAGCATGTTCACGAACGCCTTGTTCTGGGCGTACTCGGGCAGGATCTTCTTGACGACGAGGTGCTTGGAGAAGCCCTCGGGCCCGAGGTGCCGGGCCTTGTAGATCTCGGCCATCCCGCCGGTGCCGATGAGGTCGACGAGCTCGTACTTGCCGAACGGCCGCGGGAACGAGGCGTCGGGAGCCGCGCCGTCGTTCGGCACCGGGGCGTCGTCGCTCTCGGACACGGCGTGGGCCTCCTTCCGGGGGGCAGGCTATTCGGTGACGAGCTTGTCCACGACCTCGAGGGCGAGCGTGCACATCTCTTTGTCCTCGGCGCTGGGGGAGTCGGTGCGCTCGCGGATCTGCTTGCAGGGCTCCGAGGCCTCGCCCGCCTTCTGGCAGGTGATGTCGGCGAGCCGCTCACAGTCGTCGGTGCAGGCGCCGAGGGCGCCCGAGAGCACCACGGCGAGCGCGGCGGCGGCGAGGAGGCGGGTCATCGAGAGCTCCGAGGTTCGGTTTCGCGGCGCCCGGAGCGTCGGGCGCGGAGGTTAGATGGGGTGCGCGCGGCGGTGTGTCAACCGCCCCCGGTCGGATCGGCCTCAGCCGTCCTGGCGCATCGCCCCCGACGCGTGCGGGGCGTCGGCCTGGCCGTGGATGAGCCCGGTCGCGTCGACGCGGTCGTCGTCGGGATCGTCGGAGATCACGTCGACGACGAGCACGGTGACGTTGTCGATGCCGCCGTAGTCGAGGGCGCGGCGGACGAGCTCGTCGGCGGCGTTCTTGGAGCCGGGCCAGGCGGCGAGGACCTCGAAGATCTCGTCATCCGGGACGAGATCGGTCAGGCCGTCGCTGCACAGGAGGTAGCGATCTCCCGGGCGGCTCGTGCGGTAGTAGGTGTCGACGAGGACCTCCTCCTGGAGGCCGAGCGCCCGGACGATGACGTTCTTGTAGGGGAACTGCGGCAGGTCCTCGGGTCGAAGCACCCGCATGCGGATGTACTCGTTGGCGAGGGAGTGGTCCTCGGTGAGCTGGAAGAGGCGGCCGCGCCGGTAGCGGTACGCGCGGCTGTCACCGACGTGGGCGACGTAGACGCGGCTGCCGACGAAGGACAGGCTGACGATCGTCGTGCCCATGTCCTCGAGCTGCGGATCGCGCGACGCCTCCTGGAAGATCTGGAGGTTGCCGTACTCGATGGCGCTGCGGAGGCGGAACTCGTGGAAGCTCGACAGGTCCGCCACGCGGCCGTCGAGGCGGAGCTCGTGGTAGGCCTCCTCGAGCTTCGTCGCGAGCTGGGGATCACCGTAGAACGCGTCGACCGACTCGATCGAGATGCGGCTGGCGACCTCGCCGCAGGCGTGCCCTCCCATGCCGTCGGCGACGACGAAGAGCTTCTGGTCCGACAGCACGAGGCAGTCGTCCTCGTTGTGCTCGCGGACACAGCCGACCTCGGAGGCAGCGTGGACGTCGAGGATCATGGGGCTCCCGAGGAGGACGGCGTGACGGGGGGAGGAGGCAGGGCCGGACCCTGGGTGCGCGGCTTCGCGGATCGCTGCAGCTCGATCTCGCTGAAGAGGGTGGCCGGGGCCACGGTGCTCACCGGAACCATGCCTGATTCTGCTCCGCAGTAGCCATTGAAGACCCCGGTCTGGGTCCCCGCGGCGATGATCTTGCTGATGGTGACGAGCGGGGTCCCGACGATCTCGACCCCGCGGACGAGTGTTTCCGCGCCGGTTACGGCGTCCACCTTGTATACCATGCGAGCCTCACCCTTGAAGGCCTGATAGCCATAGGATGACGTATTGGTCGATCCGCCGGAGATGTCGCGGATGATGAGGCCGAAGGGCTTGCCCTGACGGCGCACCTCGTCGAGCAGCATCTCGCGCAGCTTCTCGTCGGTGACGCTCTCGTGCGCGGCGACGATGAGGTTGCCCATTCTGGAGACCGGGCGTCGGTTGCCCTGGGCGCGCCCGTGACCGTTCGAGCGATCAAACCCCTCGGGCGGGCGGCGGCCGCTGAGGAAGCCCTTCAGGACACCGTGGTCGACGAGGGTGACCTTCTCGGCCTCGACGCCCTCGTCGTCGTAGCTGTAGTGACCGTTGAGCCTGACGGCCCCGGAGGTGGTCCGGGTCGGGTCGTCGAGGAGCGACAGGAACTCGGGTAGGACAGGCTGGCCGAGGTGCTTGGCGAAGGTCTGCCCGTCGGTGTCGCTCTGCTGGCGGTGCCCCTCGAGGCGATGGCCGAGGACCTCGTGGAAGAAGACGCCAGTGGCGGCGCTCTCGAGGATCGCCGGGCCGGTGAAGGGGTCGAGCACCGGGGCGGCACGGAGGGCGGCGAGGTCGCTGACGATCCGCTTCGTGCGCGCGACGAGCGTGGCGTCGTCGGGGAGATCGGCCTCGGTGGGACCGTAGAAGTCGAAGGACGAATCGAGGAGCATCCCGTCCTCGGCGCGGGAGTACGCGCTCGCGTGGATCGCGTACATGGGCTCGACGGTGCGGATACGGACGCCCTCGGTGTTGACCAGCCAGCGGGTCTCGACCTGGGCGACCACGTTGACCTCGGAGTCGAAGATCTCCGGATCGCGCCCGAGGATCGCGCCGAGCTCGGCGACGAGGCCGTTCCAGCGGTCGTCGTCCCGGACGAGCGGCACGCGCGGGTCGGCGTGGACGACGGCGGGCGCGGCGGAGAAGCTCGGGCGCTTCTGCGCGTCGTCGACCTTGTAGACGCGCTGCCCCTTGACCTTGAGGTAGCTCGACAGCGCCTGCTTGTAGCGGAGGTCGGTGATGAGCCATAGGGCGTGCCGGACGGCCGGGACGGAGTCGTCGATCGGCATGATGGACGACGGCTCGTAGACGCCGTCCTGGACCCAGTCGAGCTCGATGTCCTCGGAGTTGTCGAAGGCGTAGGACCCGACCCGGACGTCGACGAAGGCGTTTCGGGTCCGCTCGTCCTCGTTGACGAACACGGCGCCCTGCTTGCCCGCGATGTCCCGCTTCTCGACCTCCTTGATCGTGTAGGCCACGTAGTAGGGCGTGTCGTAGTCGGGGAGGCGCAGATCCCGATGCGAGCGCTCGAGCTCGGCGAGCATCGCGGCCATCACGGGATCACCCGCGAACTCGCTCGGGACGCTGAAGTCGACCGGGGTGGCCGGGCCCTTGGCCTTCGGGGTGCCGGCGTGGGCCTGGCAGGCGGTCGTGAGCAGGAGCAAGAGGGCCGCCGGGAGGTGGGGCCACGAGAGATGACGTATGGTCATGCAGGACGTTCCGGTAGGGAGGGCAGATGCAGGATACGGAGGCCATCGAGACCGCGCGAGCCGAAGCGGTCGCCCGACTTCGCGCGTTGCGTGAGGCGCTGAGCGCGCGCCTGGTCGAGCGGGACGCGGCGATCGACGGGGCGCTGGCGGCCCTGGTCGCGGGGCAGCACGTGCTGCTCCTGGGGCCGCCGGGGACGGCGAAGAGCCTGCTCGCGAGGCTCCTGTGCGAGGGGATCGCCGACGCGACCTTCTTCGGTCGGCTGCTGACGCGCTTCACGACGCCCGAGGAGCTGTTCGGGCCGCTGGATCTGGCGGCGCTCGAGGCGGGTCGCTACGAGCGGCTGGTGGAGGGCTATCTGCCGACGGCCCACGTGGCGTTCCTGGACGAGGTCTTCAAGGCGAGCTCCGCGATCCTCAACGCGCTTCTGACACTGCTGAACGAGCGAAAGTTCCACAACGGGGTCGCCGCCCACGACGTGCCGCTCCTCTGCCTCGTCGGCGCCTCCAACGAGGTGCCGGACGAGGCGGGGCTCGCGGCGCTGTACGACCGCTTCCTGGCGCGCTTCTGGATCGAGCCGGTCACCGAGCAGCGAGGCTTCTACCGGATGCTGCGCGGGGAGGGCGAGACGGAGCCGCTCCCGCGGCTCGGCCTCGGCGACCTGGCGATCCTGCGTCAAGCGGCGCTCGCCATCCCCCTCGAGGACGAGACCCTCGAGCTGCTGTTCCGGCTCCGCCGTGACCTCGACAAGCGCGGGGTCTTCGTCTCGGACCGGCGCTACCGGCAGATCCTGGACTACCTGCGTGCGCAGGCGCTGCTCTCGGGCCGGGACCGCGTGGACGACGAGATCTTCGCGACGGTGGACGCCGCGCTGTGGAGCGATCCTGACGAGATCGACGCCGTCAGGGACGCGGTCGGTGAGGTGTTGAGCGGCTACGACCAGGACGCCGCGGCGCTGGTCGCGCGTGGACGCGAGGTGGTGAGCTTCGCCCAGCGGCGCTGGGACACCCCGGAGGAAGAGGCGCGCGCCCTCGTGGAGGCCCACGCCAAGCTGACGCGGCTCCTGTCCGAGGCGGAGCGACTCGAGCGGCTCGCCGGGGCCCGGGGACGGGTGACGTCGAACGTCCGGGAGGCGCGGGAGACCCTGGCGCAGATGGTGTCGACCCTGGTGGCGGAGGCGTTCTGAGAGGGAGAGGACCGGGAGGGGGCGACCCGCTCGTCGGGGGGAGAGGCCTGGCGATCGTGGCGCGCGACGCGATGGACGAGGTGGACTTCGCCGAGGTGGTCGAGGGCTCTGAGCGGCTCGCGCGGGTGATCGGGGACGGATCTCGGCTACTCCCGGACTTCGAAGGCCTGATGCTCGATCTCTTCTCCGCGTTCGTGAAGCTGAACGTCAAGACCCTCGAACCCGAGGCGGTTCGGGGGAGCGCCCGGCTGCGGGCCGCCATCGTGCACGAGGTGACGCGCTCGGAGAGCTTCGCGGAGACCCGGCGGGTGACGGCACTGCGCCCCGAGACGGCCGGGTTTGCGACCTTGCGGGTCGCGGAGGGGGTGCTCGAGCGGCTCCGGCGGCGTGAGCTGTTGAGCCCCGGGGAGCTCGAGGATCTGTGGCGGCTGGCCAGCGAAGAGGAGGCCGCCGCCGCCGCCGGTGAGCGGGTTCGCGCCGCGGAAGCGATCGAGGTCGAGCGCGCGGACGCAGCGGAGGCGCTGCGACAGGCTTCGGAGGAGGCGCGCGAGGCCGAAGCAGTGGCGGAAGCGGACGCGGCCGAGCTGGACGAGCGGGTCGAGCGGGCTGTGCGGGGGATCCCGAGGACGGTCTGGAACGAGCTCGGCGATCGCGCGGGCAACGTCGGCGACCAGCTCTCCGAGGTCGCTGAGGCAGCGAGCGCTGGGGCAGGGCAAGGGGGCGGTCCTGGCGGAGGAGGGGACGGCGTCGACGCGCTGGCGCTCCAGGCCGAGCTCGCCGACATGCCGGGCATCAAGCGGCTGGTTAAGCTGCTCGGGGCGCTCCGAGAGGAGGCGCGCGCGGCCCGGCGCAAGCGGGTCCCGCGCGCGAAGACCGAGGTCTACGGGATCGCGCCGGGCCGCGATCTGGCGCGGCTTCTACCCATCGAGCTGATGGGGTTGCGCCACCGGACGTTGAAGCCGGACTTTCGCCGACGCTACGCCGAGAGCGCGCTCCTCGGGTATTTCGTCCGTGGAGACGAGGAGCTCGGGCAGGGGCCCGCCATCTTCCTGCTGGACGTGAGTGGCTCCATGGCGGGGAGCAAGGTCGTCTGGGCCAAGGCGGTGGTGCTGACCCTGGCTGACCTGGCCCGGCGGGCGCGCCGCCGTGTGACCGTCATCTGCTTCGCGTCAGGGACCTCTCGGCAGCGATTCGACCTGGCGACCCCCACCCGAGGCCGGCCGGCGCTGCGTTTCGATCCGACGGGCCTGATGGGGCTCGCGAAGCTCGGAGTAGGGGGCGGTACGGACTTCGACGGGCCGCTACGGGACGCCATGGCGATCATCTCGGGAGAGCGCGTGTTCCGTCGAGCGGACGTGGTCATCGTCACAGACGGCGAGGCGCACATGGCGCCGGAGCAGGTTTCGGCGGTGCGGGAGTTCGCGCGAGAGCACGACACGCGGTTCATGGGGGTCCTCGTCGACGTCGCGGACCACCAAGCAGGGACGCTCGAAGCGGTCTGCGATGACGTCGTGCGGGTCGGGGAGCTCAGCGCGGCGGACGCGAGGAAGGTCTTCGGGCGCTTCTGAGGTGTTCGCACAGGAGCCGGAAGCGGGATCACGGCGCCTGACGCGGGTCTGAGTGCGTTGAGCCGTGTCTTGCACGTTCCAGGGTTGGCGGATCAAGGATCAGGGCTCACGAGTGTCCGCGTTTCACGTGAAACGTCGATTCCTGACGGCTCGAGGCAGGCATTGGTCGATCCTGGCGCGCCAGCGCCAGTGTTTCACGTGAAACGCGTCGACGTTCCGACGCATCCTTATAATAGGGGCACGCTGGAGAGGCTCCCGAGCCCGGCCTGCCCACGTTTCACGTGAAACCCACACGTCTCACACGCGCTCGCGAAAAAAAGTGCAGTCCGATCCGATCTACAACTCTTCGGAATCAGATCACATCCGCACCGCGTCCTCCGGACGTGTACAAATCAATCTTGACGGATCCAGGCGTCCACCGCACAACTGAACGCAGGTCTCAACCAGGAAGCGCCATGTCCCGCATCATCGCCATCGCGAATCAGAAGGGCGGAGTCGGCAAAACGACGACCGCGGTCAACCTCGCAGCCTCTCTCGCGGCTGCCGAGCGTCGCACTCTGCTCATCGACCTCGACCCTCAGGCTAATTCCAGCTCTGCGTTCGGGATCGAGAAGGCCGAGCTCGGCCACCACATCTATCACGCGCTCATCGACGCCACGCCGCTCGAGGCGTGCCTCGTCGAGACCGAGCTCCCGGCCCTCCACATCGTGCCGACGACGACGGACCTGGCCGGCGCCGAGGTCGAGCTTGTGACTGCCGTGGCCCGCGAGCAGCGCCTCGCTCACGCCATCGCCCAGGTCGCCGACGACTACGAGTTCGTCATCATCGACTGCCCGCCCTCGCTGGGCCTCCTGACCCTGAACGCCCTGACCGCGGCCGACACCGTGCTCGTCCCGCTCCAGTGCGAGTTCTACGCGCTCGAGGGCATGAGCCACCTGCTGGCGACCATCGAGCTCATCAAGACGCACCTGAACCCGCGCCTCGCGCTCGAGGGCATCGTGCTCACGATGTACGACAAGCGGAACAAGCTCAGCTTCCAGGTCGAGAGCGAGGTCACCGAGTACTTCGGTGGGCTCGTCTTCGACACCCGGATCCCCCGCAACGTGCGCCTGAGCGAGAGCCCGTCGTTCGGCAAGCCCGCGCTCCTCTACGACGTCACCGCCGTCGGGACCCGCGCCTACCTCGACCTGGCGAGCGAGCTCCTCGACCGCCTCGACCTCAACACCCTCCAGCGAGGTGCTGCATGACCGTCACCGCCCTCAACAAGAACAGCCTCGGGAAGCCCGGTCGCACGGCCCTCGGTAAGGGCCTCAGCGCCCTCATCGCGCCCCCCAAGTACGCCCACATCAACGACGACTACTTCATGTGCCCGGTCGCGAAGGTCCGCCCCGACCCGCAGCAGCCGCGCCAGCGTTTCGACGACGAGTCCCTCGAGGAGCTCGTCGCCAGCATCAAGGAGAAGGGCATCCTCCAGCCCATCGTCGTGCGCAAGGACGGCGCCGACACCTACCTCGTCGTCGCCGGCGAGCGTCGCCTCCGCGCCTCGCGCAAGGCCGGCCTGAGCGAGGTCCCGGTCCTCGTGAAGGACGTCGCCTCGGACGAGGCCTTCGAGCTCGCGCTCATCGAGAACATCCAGCGCGAGGACCTCAACCCCATCGAGGAGGCGAGCGCCTACCAGCGCCTCATCGACAGCGCCAGCTACACCCAGGAGGTCCTCGCGCGCCGCCTCGGGAAGCAGCGCTCGACCATCGCCAACGCCCTCCGCCTCCTCAAGCTCGACGGTGAGCACCAGCAGCTCCTCATCGACCGGACCATCACCGCCGGCCACGCCCGCTGCCTCCTGGCCATCGAGGACGCCGACGAGCGCGCCGAGCTCGCCGAGCGCATCACCCACGACGAGCTCTCCGTCCGTGACGCCGAGAAGCTCGTCCGCGAGTCGAAGCGCTCCGCCACCCCGGACCGGCCCGACGCGCCGCCCCGCCAGAAGCAGCCCTCGGCCGTCCAGCTCTACTGCAACCAGCTTGCCGAGGAGCTCCGCGAGGTCCTCGACGCCAAGGTCGAGATCAAGGCCCGCGGCCGCAAGGGCAAGCTCACCATCGACTTCTCGAGCCTCGACGAGCTCCGCGCGATCCACGAGCTGCTCATCGGCCGTCCAGCCGCCGAGGACGCGGAGTAGGCGCAGCTTCACCCCTCGCTAGAATGGCCCCAGGGACCCGCGAGCGTCCCTGGGGCCTCTCTCTATGGCCAGCGGCGCTCTCCGTGGATCTCACCGAAGAGCGCTCATAACCCCTTGTTTATATTGGTGTTATGAGATTCGCTCAGCCGGCCTTCTTGACCACGTCGTCCGGGTACGTCGTCCCACAGCTCGGACACGTGATCGCGCCCGGTCCCTTCCTCGTCATCTTCTGCTCGATGAACGGGTGGTCGCAGGTCGTGCACTGGATCGGGAGCGGCTTGTCCCACTGCGCGTGGTCACACTTCGGGTAGGTCGAGCACGAGTAGAAGGTCTTGCCTCGTCTCGAGCGCTTCTCGATGAGGTCGCCCTCACCACACTTCGGGCACGTCACTCCGGTCGAGATGGCACGTGTGAATCGGCACTCCGGATAGTTCGAGCACCCGATGAAGCGCCCGAACTTCCCCTTCTTGAAGATGAGATCGCCCTCGCCGCACTCCGGGCAGGTCTCGCCCACCAGCTCGTCCTGGACCATCTCGATGGTCCCGTCGTCCTTGCGCTTGAACTCGCCGGTGAAGCGGCAATCCGGGTAGTTCGAGCACGCCAGGAAGGACCCGTTCTTGCCGAACTTGATGATGAGCATCGACCCGTCTTTCGGGCACGGAATGTCCGTCGGGATCTCCTCCCGCTTCACGTTCCGCATCTCGCTCTTCGCGACCTCGAGCGTCACCGCGAGGTCGCCCCAGAACTCCCCGAGCAGGGCCTTCCAGTCGACCTTGCCGTCCTCGATCTCGTCGAGCTGGTCTTCCATCCGCGCCGTGAACCCGACGTCGAACAGCTGCGGGAACGACTCGACGAGCAGCTCGCACACGATGGTCCCGAGCTCGGTCGGCCGGAAGCGGTTGTCGACCTTCTCGACGTACTCCTTCGACTGGATGGTCGAGATGATCGACGCGTAGGTGCTGGGGCGCCCGATGCCCTTCTCCTCGAGCTCCCGGACCAGCGTCGCCTCCGTGAACCGCGGCGGCGGCTGCGTGAAGTGCTGCTTGCCCTCGATGCTCGCGGCCTCGAGCACGTCACCGACCTCGAGCTCCGGGAGCTGCTTGGCGTTGTCGTCGCTCTCGTCGGCGTCCTCGCTCCGGGTCTCCTGGTACACCGCGGTGAAGCCGTCGAACTTCACGACCGAGCCGGTCGCCCGGAAGACGTGCTCCGCCGGCCCGTCGATGTCGATGGTCGTCGAGGCGTGCACCGCGGCCGACATCTGACAGGCGACGAAGCGGTTCCAGATCAGCGTGTAGAGCTTGTACGCGTCCGGCTCGAGGTACTGCTTGACCCGCGACGGCGGGAACTCGAGCGAGGTGGGTCGAATGGCCTCGTGGGCGTCCTGGGCGCGCCCCTTGGTCTTGAAGACGCGCGGGCTCTCCGGCAGGTACTCCGGCCCGTACTTCTTACCAACGTACTCGCGGACAGCCGCGACCGCGTCGTCGGAGAGGCGCGTCGAGTCGGTACGCATGTAGGTGATGAGGCCCACGGAGCCCGACTCGCCGAGCTCCTGTCCCTCGTAGAGGCGCTGGGCGACGTTCATCGTGCGCTTCGCCGTGAACCGGAAGGCGCGCGCCGCGTCCTGCTGGAGCCGCGAGGTGGTGAATGGCGCCGGCGGTTGCTGTTGCCGATCCCGCTGCTTGACCTCGGCGACGCGAAACGGCCCGGGCTTCACCGCGGCGAGCGCGGCGTTGGCGCTCCCCTCGTCCCCCAGCTCCGCCTTGCTCTGCTTGATCCGGAAGAGCTTCGCCTTGAAGGGCGGGGGCGTCTTCCCCTCGAACACCGCGTCGATGGTCCAGTACTCGACGGGATCGAAAGCGGCGATCTCTCGCTCGCGCTCGACGATGACCCGCACCGCCACCGACTGCACGCGCCCGGCGGACAGCCCACGGCGCACCTTGTCCCAGAGCAGCGGGCTGATGTTGTAGCCCACGAGGCGGTCGAGGATTCGCCGCGCCTGCTGGCTGTTGAAGCGGTTCGCGTTCAGCGTCGTCGGCTTCTGCAGCGCGCTCTGGACACCGTTCTTGGTGATCTCGTGGAACATCACCCGGCGGACCTTGTCCTCCGGGACCTTCAGCTCCGAGAAGATGTGCCAGGCGATCGCCTCACCCTCGCGATCGGGGTCGGGCGCGAGGTAGACGATGTCGGCTTCCTTCGCCGCCTTCCGGATCTCCTGGAGGACTTTCCCCTTGCCCCGGATCGTCTCGTACTCCGGCTCGAAGCCGTCATCGACCCGAACGCCCATCTTGGACTTCGGGAGGTCCTTCACGTGGCCCACGCTGGCCTTCACCTCGAAGCCCGCGCCCAGATACTTCTTGATGGTCTTCGCCTTCGCGGGGCTCTCGACCACTACCAGCGCCTTGTCGGCCATGCTTCTCCTACCTCTCCAGCGACGGCGACCAGCGGTCCAGCGCGTCTACGCCCTCCGTCGACCTCGCGTACCGATCTCCCGGGAGTCTCCGAACGAGCCCCGAGAGCTCAAGGTCCAGCAGCGCGCTCGTCACCGCGTCGACGGGCAACTCCGTTCGCACGACCATCGCATCCAGGTCAAGACCCGATTCCTCCGACAGCGCGGCCAGTAGCGCCGCGCCCGATGCGCCGATCCCGTCGGGATCGGGCTCCGCGCTCGCCGCCTGCGTGACGCTCCACGGCGCCGCCGATCCCTCGTGCCGAACGGGCCATGAACCGATCGCGCGACGCTTCGCGCCGAGGACCCTCGCCAGCACCGCGCTCGAGGTCAGCGCGACCGCCCCACTCTCGAGCAAGGCATGCGCACCTCCGCTGAGTCCCTCCCCCACGTCCCCCGGTACCGCCAGCACCGGACGCCCCAACGCCCGCGCCGCCCGCGCCGTCACGAGCGCGCCGCTCCGGTGCCTCGCCCGGGCGACGACCACCACGTCCGAGAGCCCGGCGATGACGTGATTGCGCGCCACGAAGCGAAAGCGCGACACCGGTGTCGTCGGCCAGTACGGGCTGACCAACGCTCCACCGCCCTCGACCACCTCCTCGAAGAGCCGCAGGTGCCCCCGCGGATAGAGCCGATCGTGCCCACCCCCGAGCACCACCACCGTCGGCCCACGCTGGTCCAGCGCCCCTCGGTGAGCCGCGGCGTCGCAGCCCTCGGCGCCACCGCTGACGACAGTGTACCCCAGGCCCACCGCGTCGACCGCTACTCGCCGCGCGACCGCGGCGCCGTAGGCGTCGGTCGCCCTCGCCCCCACGACCGCGACACCTCGGCCCGGTGTCGCCCCCCGAACCAAGAGGATGGGGCCTCCGCCCTCGGGCGGTACCCACGGCCGCAGGTCACGCCGCTCGAGCTCCCGTGCCCAGCCCGCCGGCGGGGCAGGGCAGGGCAGGTCCCCGGCCAACCACCGCCCGACCCGATCCGCGCTCCCCAGCGCCGCCAGCGCGCGACACCGCCGCTCCGTCTCTTCTTCCCCGATATCCCCATTCATCTCGGCCTCCGAAACCGTGCGACCTCCGCGGCGCCGCGACTTGGCGGCGCCCGCACAAGTCCTTTGCGCCCGAAGCGCCGATTCGTTCCGCCGAAAATCTCGTCGTCACTCCTCCGAGCCCGGTTTGCAGACCGATCAGGCGACCCGGCCGCACAGCGCCAGGCGGACGCGCAGCGTCGACTCAGTGCAACAGATGCGCGGGCGGCTCGACGACCGGCGCGTCGAAGCCGCACTCCGCGAGTCGCTCGAACACCCCGAGATCGAAGAAGCGGAACCCGTGGTCCGAGAAGCTGAAGCCATTCCCCCGCGCCTCCGCCGGGAAGAGGATCGGCTCACCGGCGCGGTTGTAGCCGACCTGGACGAGCGACCGCGCAGGCAGCACCCGGTCGTCCGTCAGGCCGATCGGCGCCCTCACGGCGTAGAAGCCCTCCCGCGGCAGCGCGACCAGCGCCTCGAGGAAGCCCTCGGCGTCGTCCCCCTGCACGAGGTAACCCCGGTCCGAGAAGCTCCACCGGTTGTGGGTGTTGGAGACCGCGGTCAGCACCAGCGGCGGCCCCTGCTTCGAGTGGTTGTGGAAGTAGACCAGCTGCCCCTCCCCGATCGCCGTCTCGCGCCCGGCCAGGGCCGCTCCCGTCTTGTACAAACCGCACGCTGGCAACGTCATCCGCGCCCCCTGTGAAGAATGAATGAATCCTCAATCAGGACCTTGACCCGCTCTCGAGGAGTCTCTATTCAGGACCGGTCCTACCTCGTTCGCAAGGAGCCAACCGCATGGGTACCGGTATTCGGAAAGTGGCTGTCCTGGGCGCCGGCGTCATGGGAAGCGGGATCGCCGCGCACCTCGCGTCCTGCGGCATCCGCACGATCCTCTATGACATCGTGCCCCCGAACCTGACCGACGCGGAGAAGAGCGACCCGGCTGCGCGCAACCGTTGGGCCCAGGGCGGGCTCGACAAGGCGCTCAAGTCGAAGCCGGCGCTGTTCCTCGACAAGCACGCCGCCTCGCTCATCGAGATCGCCAACCTCTCCGATCACCTCGAGCTCCTCAAGGGGGTCGACTGGGTGATCGAGGTCGTCAAGGAGGACATGGCGGTCAAGCGCTCCCTCCTCGCGAGCATCGAGGCGAACTGGACGCCCGGCACGCTCGTCACGACGAACACCTCGGGCCTCAGCATCGACGGGATGCTCGAGGGCCGCAGCGCCGAGTTCAAGAAGCACTTCTTCGGTACCCACTTCTTCAACCCGGTCCGGTACATGCACCTCCTCGAGGTCATCCCCGGCCCGGACACGGACCCCGCCCACATCGACCTGATGGTCGGCTTCGTCCGCAAGATCCTGGGCAAGGGCGTCGTCTTCGCGAAGGACACGCCGAACTTCATCGCGAACCGCATCGGCGTGTACGCGATGATGAAGACCATCGCCTCGATGCGCGAGCTCGACTACACCCCCGAGGAGGTCGACGCCATCGTCGGCACCCCGATGGGCCGCCCCAAGTCGGCCGCCTTCGGCACCGCGGACGTCGTCGGCCTCGACACGTTCGTGCACGTCTCGCAGAACTGCTTCGACAGCCTCCCCGACGACCCCGAGCGCGAGATCTTCCGGATCCCGGACTTCCTCACCAAGATGGTCGAGAAGGGCTTCCTCGGGCGCAAGGCCAAGGCCGGCTTCTACAAGAAGGAGGGCAAGGACTTCTTCACCCTCGACTTCGACACCTTCGAGTACCGCCCCAAGGTCAAGGCCGACCTGCCGGAGCTCAAGGCCGTCAAGAAGCTCGAGAAGCCCGCCGACCGCATCAAGAAGCTCCTCGAGGGCGACGGCCGCGCCGCCAAGTTCGGCTGGCACGTCCTCGCCGCGACCCTGGCCTACGCGGCCAACATCGCCTTCGACATCGCCGACGACATCGTCAACATCGACCGCGGCATGCGCTGGGGCTTCAACTGGGACCTCGGCCCCTTCGAGACCTGGCAGGCCCTGGGCGTCAAGGAGATCGCCGATCGCCTGCGCGCCGACGGCTACACCCTGCCGAGCTGGGTCGACGACGCGGCCGCCGCCGGTGGCTTCTACGTCACCGAGGACAATACGCCCAAGTACTTCGCCCCGGGCGCCAAGCTCCAGCCGGAGCCGGTCATCCCCGGGAGCCTGTCGCTGGCCCGCCTCAAGGCGGCCGGCAACGTGGTCGAGAAGAACCGCGGCGCGACGCTCGTGGACATCGGGGACGGCATCGCCTGCCTCGAGTTCCACACCAAGATGAACACCGTCGACCCCGACCTCACGGCGATGCTCTACACCGCCTGTGACCGGGTCGAGAAGGACTTCGACGGGCTCGTCCTCGCCAACCAGGCCGACCACTTCTCCGCTGGCGCCAACCTCATGATGATCGTCATGCAGGCCAACCAGAAGAAGTGGGACGACATCGAGGGCGTGGTCAAGCAGTTCCAGGACGCCAACCAGCGCCTCAAGTACCTGCCGAAGCCGGTCGTCACGAACCCGCACGGCCTGACCCTCGGCGGCGGCTGCGAGATGGCGATGGCCGGTGACCGCATGATGGTCGCCCAGGAGACCTACATGGGTCTCGTCGAGGTCGGCGTCGGCCTCATCCCGGGCGGCGGCGGCACGCTGAACATGCTCAAGCGCCTGTTCCAGCACGTCCCGAACAAGATGCCCCAGGGCTTCGACGCGCTCCCGCTCATCCAGCGGGCCTTCGAGAACATCGGCCTGGCCAAGGTCGCCACCGGCGGCGGCGAGGTGTTCGAGTTCGGCTTCGGGACGCCCGACGACGAGCTCGCCATCAACCGCGACACCCGCATCAACGACGCCAAGCGCCTCGCGCGCTACCTGGCCGACCGCGGCTACACCCCGCCGAAGCCGGCGCGGAACCTGTTCCTGCCGGGTAAGGACGGCTGGGCGGCGGTGTCGCTCTTCGTCTACGGGATGATGCTGTCCGGCTGGGCCTCCGAGCACGACAAGCTCATCGCCGACAAGCTGGGCAACGTCCTGTGCGGCGGCGACACCAACGGCAAGGTGGCGGTCGACGAGCAGCACCTCCTCGATCTCGAGCGCGAGGCCTTCATGAGCCTCGTGGGCGAGCCGAAGAGCCTCGCTCGGATGCAGCACATGCTCATGAACAACAAGCCCCTCCGGAACTGATACCCGGCTGGACCCCAAGACACTTTCCGACTGGAGAACTACACATGCGTGAAGCTGTCATCGTCAGTGCGGTCCGGACCCCGGTGGGCAAGGCCAACAAGGGGGCCTACAAGGACACCCGTCCCGAGGACCTCGGCGCGGCGGCCGTCCGCGCCGCCATCGAGCGCGTCCCCGGCCTGAAGGGCGAGGACGTCGAGGACGTCATCCTCGGCTGCGCCATGCCCGAGGGCGAGCAGGGGCTCAACATCGCCCGCACCGTCGCCATCCACGCCGGCCTGCCGGTCAGCGTCCCCGGGATGACCGTCAACCGCTTCTGCTCGTCGGGGCTGCAGACGATCGCCCAGGCGGCCGAGCGGATCATGGCGGGCTTCGGTGACGTCATCGTCGCCGGCGGCGTCGAGGCCATGTCGGCCGTCCCGATGGGCGGCCACACCCCGCGCCCGCACCCCGGCATCGTGGCGAAGGACCCGGCCATCTACACCGGCATGGGCAACACCGCCGAGATCGTGGCCACCCGCTACGAGATCTCCCGCGAGAAGCAGGACGAGCTCGCCGCGCGCAGCCACGCCCGGGCGCTCGCTGCCATCGCCGAGGGCAAGTTCAAGGACGAGATCGTGCCCTTCGGCGGCGTCGAGGTGGACGAGGGCCCGCGCCCCGGGACCAGCGTGGAGGGGCTCGCGAAGCTCCGCCCGGTGTTCTCGGCGACCGGCTCGGTCACCGCGGGCAACAGCTCGCAGATGAGCGACGGGGCCGCGGCCGCCGTGGTGATGAGCCGCGAGAAGGCCGAGGAGCTCGGCGCCGAGATCCTGGCCGTCTTCCGCGGCTACGCCGTCGCCGGCGTCGAGCCCGACGAGATGGGCATCGGCCCGGTCGCGGCGGTGCCGAAGCTGATGGAGATGACCGGGCACAAGATCGAGGACATCGACCTCTTCGAGCTGAACGAGGCCTTCGGCTCGCAGTCGGTCTACGTCATCGAGAAGCTCGGCCTCGACACCGACAAGGTCAACGTCAACGGCGGCGCCATCGCCCTCGGCCACCCCCTCGGGTGCACCGGCGCGAAGCTCACCGCGACGCTGCTCCACGAGATGAAGCGCCGCGGCTCCAAGCTCGGCGTCGTCACCATGTGCATCGGCGGCGGCATGGGCGCCGCGGGGCTCTTCGAGCGTCCGTAGCCCGCGACAGGTAGCGACTCACGACGCCCGCGGAGCCCCGGCTCCGCGGGCGTTCGTCGTCTCAGCATCGGGACCGGAGCCTTGAGGCACACGGGGACGACACGTACCTTCTGTACATGGCGCAGCTGAACCTCCAACGTGACCGAGCCCTTCGCGGAAGCGCTTCGCCGCCTGATGACCCGGCGAGGCATCGGTACGAAGTCCGAAGCGATCCGAATCGCCGTTCAGGAGGCCGCCGACCGCGCCGACGCCGACGCGTTGGAGCCCATCGATTTCACGGCGATCTGGGAGGAGGGGCGCCGCCTACCGAGGAACCCCTCTCCCCGCTTCGCGTCCGATGACGACCTCTGGGAGCGCTGAGTGGTCATCGACACCTCGGCGCTCCTGGCCTTCCCCGCGGCGCTCAGGCAAGTTGAACCAGTCGGACTTGCCCGCGACGCCGCTGGCGGCGTCGGCTCCCCTTGACGATACGGTGTATCGACTGCGGGTCGCCTCCTTGCCAACGACGCCGCGGCCTACGTCCTTGGTGGCTCAACTTGCCTGACCACCGCTCTATCTCGGCGAGCCAACAGCACCGTGGGTGGCCGAACAGCTCATGGCACATCGTGGGTCTCTGGACGTCAGCACCGTCAACCTCACGGAGACGCTGATTCGCCTCGAAGACCTGCTCGCGAGCGGGTTCGACCGCGTACGGGCGTCCCTCTACTCCACCGGGCTCCGCTTCCACGCACCGGACCGCCGCCAGGCCGAGCTGGCCGCTCGTGCGCGGCTCCAGTACCCACTGAACCTCGGCGACTGCTTCTGCTACGCGCTCGCCGTCGTGCTCGACGCGCCGATCCTGACGCTCGACGGGGACTTCCGGAAGGCGGACCGACCGGTGCTGATGCCATGAGCCGACCAGCGCAGCCTCAGGTGTGGTACTCGGCGTTGATGCGCACATAGTCGTAGCTGAGGTCGCAGCCCCAGGCGGTCGCCTCCGCGTCGCCGTCGCCGAGGTCGATGGCGATCGCGACCTCGGGCGCTTTGAGCGCCTCGGACACGGCCGGCGCGGCGAAGGGGACCGGGGCGCCGTGGGCGAACACGGGCACCCCGCAGATGGTGATTCGCCAGCGGTCCGGGTGGGCGTCGCTGCCGAGCTCGGCGAGATACTGGCCGGCCGACACCGCGATGCGCCCCCAGTTCGGGTCGGCCCCGAAGACGGCGGCTTTTACGAGGTTCGAACGCGCCACCCCGCGGGCCGCCGCGTGGGCCTCGGCCTCAGTGGCGGCGCCGGTCACGGTGACGGCGACGAGGTGGTTGGCGCCCTCGCCATCGGCCGCGATCTTCTTGGCGATGTCGACGAGGAGCCCCGTCAGCGCGTCCTCGACGGCGCTCAGGCGCCGGTCCCCCGCGTCGAGCAGCGGCGCGCCCGAGGCGCCGTTGGCGAGCAGCATCACCATGTCGTTGCACGACGTGTCGCCGTCGACGGAGATGCGGTTGAAGCTCCGCGAGACCGCTGGTCCCAGGATCTGGTCGGCCGCCGCTGGGGTGAGCGCCAGGTCCGTCGTCACGAAGGCGAGCATCGTCGCCATGTTGGGGTGGATCATGCCCGCCCCCTTGCCCATGACGTGGAGGCGCGCCGGAACGCCGTCGACCTCGACGGTCGCCGCTGCCGACTTCGGCCGCGTGTCAGTGGTCAGGATGGCACCGGCCGCCGCCTCGGGATCTCCAGTCAACGCCGAGGCCGCGAGCGGGAGGCCGGCCTGGACCTTGGACACGGCCAGGGGCACCCCTACGACCCCCGTGGTGGCCGTCAGGACGCTCGCGGCGTCCACACCCAGGCTGGCACCGACGGAGGCCGCCAGGGCGTCGTCCGCGGCCTTGCCGGCGGGACCGGCCAGGGCGTTCGCGCACCCGCTGACGACGACGACGGCGCGGAGGCCTTCGCCGGGGGTCGCGGCCTTCGCCCGATAGACGCACGGCGCCTTGGCCAGGTTGGTGGTCACGCGCGCCGCCGCGGTGCACGCGCGGTCGCTGACGAGGAGCGCGGTGTCGCGGCCGGCGGTCCGGATGCCGCTGCGGACACCCGCGTAGCGCCAGCCGAGGGGGGCAGGGGTCGTCGAGTCGTCGTTCATCGGCGCGGGATAGCGCAGAAACGCCCACGCGCCAAGCGTCTCGAAGCGGTGGCACACGCCGCCCGGACCGTGCGATGGTGACCAGTCGAGATGATGCAGCAGTCAAACGCACGGGCGATGGTCCCGTCCGTCCGCACCTGGGACGTCGCGATCCGTCTCCACACGGTCGCGTTGGGGGTCGCCCTCGCCACGGTCGTCTCGACCGGCCTCGCGATGCGCGGCGTCCTGGTCTGGTCGACCGTGGACCAGCTCACGATGGCGGACCGAGCCTCGCCGCCCTGGCCATGGCGCTCCCGCAACGCGTTCCTTGGTGGGAGCCCGCCCCAGTCGTCGCCCTCGCGGCCGTGCCGCCCATCCTGGAGTCGGCCCTCGCGACCCACGGCGTGCCCTCGGGGTATCCCGAGTTCGCCCCCGACTTCCGCGTGCTGCACGGCGCTCTGACGGTCGCCTGGTGCGTCTCTCTGGCGCTCAACAGCTGGGTGCTCGTTCGCTGGTGGAGACGCCCCCGATGGACGTGGCCGCGCGATGACGAGGGCGCCGCAACACGCGCATTCGATTGAGTGCGCCTTGGCGAGGGCGTTGGCTTTCGCGAGGGCGTGGGCGTTCGCGTGGGCGTGGGCGTTCGCGTGGGCGTGGGCGTTCGCGTGGGCGTGGGCGTTCGCGTGGGCGTGGGCGTTTGCGTGGGCGTGGGCGTTTGCGTGGGGGAGGGCGTGGGCGTAGCGTGGGAGTGGGAGTCCGCGTGGGCGGCGGCGGACGCGGAATCGTTGGGGGCGGGAGGCAGGAGCGGCCGGGCGAAGAGCGCCCGACCCCGCTCGTGGCTACCTCGTGAGGTTCACGAGGGTCCCGATGACGCGATTGAGGCGCTGTCGGACTTCGTCGCCGGGCTCGGTCACGTACGCGACGGCGACCGCGACGTCGTAGCAGGCCTGCGTCTCGAGCGCCGAGCCGAGGGCGTCGGAGTAGCGGGCGTTCCGATTGCGCCCCCGGGACTGCGACCCCTCCGCCAGGTTCAGCGGGACGCTGACGGACGCGCGGCGAAGCTGCCTGGCGAGATCCGGATCCTTTCGAGCGATGGCGTCCGCGGCCCGGGCCGCGTCGGCGGCGAGCTGGAGAGCGATGGGGTAGATGCGAAGCATGTGAGCGACTCCTTGTCGTCGGGCTGTTGGCCCCGCCGACCCTGTCGCCGACGGGGGATGTCCTCCTCCAGCCGCGCGCACAGCGTCGCGCAAGGCTGGCGTAGGGCCCGGGAGCCGGCTCGCCGGCTCCCGGGCCCTACGCCACCGTCCTTCTGCCACCCGGAGCCACGCGCAGCCGGCCGGAGGACGCGCCAGCGGCCTCGGGCCGGCGAGCATGGCGAGGATGGCAGAAGGACGGCTTGGCCTTGCGCGGCGCGAGCACGCGGCTAGCCTGAGGACTCCCACGACGGCCCTCCACGTCATTCTCCGCGAGCGCTCACGCCTCACGCTCCGCCTACGCCTACGCGCTACGCGAACGCCCACGCCCTACGCAACCGCCCACGCCTACGCGAACCCCTACGCCTACGCGAACGCGAACGCCCACGCCCACGCGCTACGCGAACCCCCAAGCCTACGCGCTACGCGAACGCCTACGCCTACGCCTACGCGAACGCCCACGCCTACGCGAACGCCCACGCCCACGCGCTACGCGAACCCCCAAGCCTACGCGCTACGCGAACGCCTACGCCTACGCGAACGCCCACGCCCTACGCAACCGCCCCCGCC
>Ga0209692_10000346_pt1 | contig 125572 bp, 128 predicted proteins | sample tdDd472_FD_187129 | JGI IMG/M metagenome (GOLD analysis project Ga0209692, IMG submission 187129) | Marine sediment microbial communities from the Atlantic coast under amendment with organic carbon and nitrate - tdDd47.2 (SPAdes)... | ecosystem: Environmental > Aquatic > Marine > Coastal >... | reverse complement strand
GTAAACCACTTAACAGCGATCCTGGGACTAACGAAGTAGCTGCTCTTGTTAATGGCTTTATACCAGCTTTTAGATAAGGCTGGCAGGATTTTTATCGCTTATTGACAGACGAAGGCTCATATGTGTTATGCATTTTGCCCATAGATAGTTTGTAGCCTCTTGTAAAGCTCATTACTGAGGTCTCGATATCCCTCATCGTTTGGCAAATACTTGAGAGCACGATGATGCCCAAGGTCAGATGGAATGTCATCAATGGACTGAGTTATCGGGACAACAGTTTTTCCCAATGTATGCGCAATTCCAGTTTCATACATCACATTTGGGTTTCTTCCACTGAAATCTACTACAACTACTTTTGCGCAATAGATTATGTCAAAGATATCTTGGATGAATGTGGAATTATCCCAGATGCTATCTGCCCTGACGCATTCTAAGCCCATATATTCAGTCACACGCTCAATTGCGGTATAGGTTCCTGAGAATGCGGCTCCAAATGGCATCATTACAGAGATAAGCTTCTGGTTTTGGGGTTTACTTGGTACGTTAAATACGCTCGGCTTAAATGTTACAAGCTTTTCTGTTGGAACCTCAGGATGCGCAGTTGACACAAACTCTCCGTGTATGGGCACAAGTTTCACAAGACCATTTGGCTGTGATGTAACGGTTAAATCATATGTCTTGAGGCAAGCCTGTATAGCTTCAATGGCTTTTTCTCTATCCACTTTATCATCAAATAAGAAATGATCTGGGTGGAGCAGGTACTCAATTACCTTCACCATTTCTTGCGAAGGCATATTGGCGTTTAATTGCTTCTTCGCGCTTAGCTCTTTTAGGGCATCATTTACCCAGTGCCTTCTAGTTGAGCCATCGTGAACGTAATCCAGATCAAGATCTATAAAGAAGCGAGTCAAATTAGAAGAGCTACGATAAGGGAAGAAGTCGAACGGACTATCTCCACAAATCATTTCTGCAATTTTCATTATTCCCGCAACGCCGATTTCCATTTAAGCCTCAGTTCTTTTTATGCATAACAGGCTCAATAAGTGGAAAATTTCCATCATATTAACTGTAATAGCTGCCCTGATTTTCCACTTATTATGATATTGACTATATAAATATGGAAAGTAAGACATAATTTGGACGTCACCTTGTTTACAATCTATATGGGTAACGAATATTTTATATTACAAAATAAAACCAACATTGTCTGTAGGATTTTTCCTACAAATCAAAGTTATTTTTAGAATAACTGATAATTTCAGATTAAAATAGAAGGGAAAAAATAGAAGAAAGGAAAGAAAGAAGACACGATACGATTTAAACAAAAATCAATTGATACCCATCCCAAAATAAAACCAAAGCAAACCACAGCAATAAGATACCCAACCCACGCATAATATTTATATACACATTACCCGACAAAAATCCCCGCGATTTTCCCACCACCACGGCCAAGCCCACTTTTATCCCCAGCATTAATAGATAAAAGCTAATTAAAAACGCCAGGCTTAAACTAACTCCCTGCCCGGCTGCTTTAACCATAATCGGTGCACCGACGGTAAACCAGAATAGATAGGGATTGGGACTTAAAAAATTGGCGATAATGCCTTTACGGAAGGATTGTGGTTGTACGCCTTTGCTTTCGATTTGCATGCCATGGCAGCGCAGGCTTTTGTAGCCCAGGCGTGAGATATAGACACCACCACACAATGAAATAACTCCCAGAATTAATTCCAGGTTGGCTATTTCCGAGACGACAAATAGAGCCAGTAAAACAATGGGCAGATCGGTAAAGATTGGCGCCAGGGCGACTTTTATTCCTTCAACAATGCCATGTTCCAGGGTTTCAGAGATTATTAAGGCTAACAGCGGTCCGGGAGCAAATCCGGCCGATACGCCCATTAGAATGCCCGACATTAAGTAGGCATTCATTTCTTACCGACTTTCCATTCTTGTGCTATGCCGCGGCTGGTAATGCTAATCACGGTTTTATTATTGGGAAAGGCTAAGCTGGTAATTCTTGCTAACGAGGATTGCCAGAAATAACGTCTGGCGGGACGCCATTTGTTTTTGATTTTTCCGCTTTTCAGATGCCAAACAATTAATTCTTCACGGTTAAGACCGGTGGCTAGATACCTGCCATTAGGCGAGAATGCTGCCGCTGAAACCGATGCCCGTGGCAGTTTTAGTTTTCGATACAGTTTACCGTTTTTGGTTTTGTAGATTTTAATATCACCACCGGCGTTATTGGTCATGGCGTATTTGCCATCCGGAGATAATTGTACCCGAACAACCTTGGATTTATGTTTCCAAGTGTATTTTAACTCGCCGGTTTCCAGGTCCCATAACCGCGCTTTGTAATCATCTGAGCCGGAAATAGCATAACGACCATCATCGGATAATGCTATCGTTGTAATCACATCATCATGGTAAAAGGCGTATTTTAAGCCGCCATAGGGTAGATGAAAATAAACGATACGATAGTTTAAATAGCCCTCTTTAATATCTGCAGTAGGCGGCTTTTTCTCGGCGCTGGCGACTAGAGCAAAGTCCCCTTTGGGTGACATCACCACATCTTTAATATCATTCAAGGACCAGAAATTTTGCACTTTCTTGGCTGCTTGGGAATAGCGGGCAATGGTTTTCTGTTCTACCGTTACAATGTATTCATTATCCAGAGAGAAATCGGAAGCGATGATTCCTGCCGCATCGGTATCTTGATGCGCCCAAGAGGCGATCTTTTTATTTTTTTTAAAGTCTAAACGACGCAGGTTAACAAAACCTTTGGAATGGGAGATCAGGACATATTTGCCATCTTTGGATAAGGAGATATCCATGGCATGATCGGTAAAATCGGATCTTTTTGAAGCCTTTGATCCCAAACAACCGCTCAACAGGCTGAATGATAGGATCAGTACAAGACTAGTAATAATCCTGAAGTTCATATAGGGTCCTAAATGATTGGGTAACATCTACCATATCGACCAAACCAAGGATTTCTGTAATATCGTGTTTGATGCGATTCGACTGCGCAACATTAATCGACTTAACCATATCCACGGCCGCTTCAATCTCTTGGTTGCTCATTTCCAAGTTATTGCTAAATTGAATTTTTATGCAAGCACCATTATTGGCAAACACTTCTTGTAATACATCCAATACTTCTCCTTCATAGTTAAATTCCAGACTGGTATAGGAGTATATGGTTTCCATTCCATTATTATTGATACCTTTATAAAGATACAAAATAATCGCTTGGTCTTCCTTAAGGTTTCCACGCAAGGTACGACGATAAAGTTCCTTGAGGCGTTCTTCACTGGTTAATATGCGAAAACTATAGCCACGATTTTTAATAAAAAAATGTTCCGCCAACGCACAGGCAATTTCCGTCATGCCGATATCTTTAATATAGCGCCCTTCTTCCTTATCTTTGGTCACGAAGAGCGGAATGGTATTTATATTTTCGGCAATATAGGCTTCCATAATATGACTCATGGTCATATCCACTCGATCCTGTACGCAAATATCCAGTTTGGTTTTATTGCGGTTAATCAGATTGGAAAAGAATACGCCTACATTTTTATTGTCCTGTTTTTTAATCCGTACCAGTCCCAATTCACAGGTGGGATCGTCGTCGTCACCAACCATCTCCATTCGAACGACTTTAAAGGGAATATTGGTCAAATCGACATCATTAACTTTACCCGCTAATGACGTAAAGGTAACCAAGACCTCCATACCTTTACTGATCAGATTGCTGGGTTTGATTTCCATCCCGATTCCATCACGGGAAAAATCTACCGTATGACCGCTGATTATGGAGTCTTTTATCAATAGATTGACCTCCATTTTATGCATATAACGCACATTGGTACGATTTTTCTGAACGTCAAAAACAATCCGGCGAGGCTTTGGCGTATTTTCCAAATCAAATGAATCGATTACCGTTCCACTGTTAAAGGTGACTTTTTCATGGCCTCGCCATATATTCACACGGGAGTCCTTATTTTGCAGCTCAGAAAAGTACAGCGAAAAATAGGATTCATTGCGTAATACTGACGTAATATCGGTTAACATCACCTGGGCATAATATTCTTCTGCAGTGGTTCTAACTTGCTTAGCCAGATTTTCTTCCAAATTAATTAATAGACCGATGATGCTATTGATTTTCTGTGCTGCCGGTTCTTTAAACAGTTTACAGTTAAGGCTAAAGATTCGTCCTCTTTTACTAATAACCTTTAGAATAATTTGTGCAAGATCAGACTGATCCGTTAGTTCAAAATCGCAGATGGAAAATAGTTGATCCTTATCCCAATAACAAAACATTAAGACCGTTCCATTGTCATAGGCAATATCGGCTAGATGGCTAACTCGCGCCGGAACCATAAAAGTCCGAAAATCATATACGTATTGGGACTTTTGAAAAAAACTCAGGAGCTTTTTATTTTTTGATGTTTGAATAATGGCATCAATATGTAAACCTTGATTACCACGATTAATAAACATCGGAATACTGGCCAGGTTATGGGTATAGACATGCTCCAGCAAGCGTGCCCGAGCCGCAGTATAAATATCGGATGAATCTAATTTATACTGGACCTTATAAAGCCGAATAAATTTACCAATATATTCACGGGCAAAATCACTCAAATCGCGCTGAATGGCAGAGACATAAGTTTTCTCACCCAAATGTTGTACATCGACTATTTTATAATTAACCTTTTCAAAAAACCGGGCATTTTTAGGCTCGGTGGTTTTATTTTGTTCGTTGATAAAAAAGTCGAAGCTCAGCTGTACCATACGCCCCGGAATAATCAGGGTGCGTGGCAAAAACATTTTTAAACCGCCGACCGAGACATCCTTACTTTTAACCTCATAATCTTTGCCTTCGTAATGCATCGTAATCGGCATAACGTACAATAAACGCTGATCACGACGCTTACAAAAATACCCAAGGTGCAAGATAGCCGGTGCATAACTGCCCATAATCTCGGCCGGTTCTTTCTCATCAGTTATGGCTTCTCTAACCGTCGGTCCGCCGGTAAGAATTAATTTTGCCCTCTCTTTACTATCATTGGCATTTTGACCAATATAGGTATGGGGTCCAGAGATAATCTCCTCGTAGGTCCCCATGGTTAACGTTCCATCGTGCTCTTTTAAGCCCTGGTCATAGATTAAATATGAATAGTCATCCAGATAAAAGGTAATCCCTTTATATTTAACCGAACGGTAAGGCCCCGGCGCCTTATTACGCATATCAATTATTTTAAAACATGGCTTTTCTTTACTCGACCTTCCAAGATTTTTTAAAAAACGCGCCGATTCAGAACCTTCCTTAACGGTTTCCGTTATCAGGTCTTTATCGGCCGAAGCGAAATTTTTGCCGATAAAATGTTGAATCTTGGGTTTTGCCATTCTTAATTGCCGTGTTTAATTAAATCATAAAAACGAAACCAGAGTATGGTTAAGGTTGACCATAAAATATCACCGATAACCGAGGTGATCACTGTTGCCACTATCGTTTCCGGCATAATGCTTAACACCATTTGCTGTATCAAAACCAATGCCAAAAACAAAATAGTCGTAGTACCCATAATACGCCAACTCTCGTCGGCGGTATCTTTAAAACTTTCGGTCAGTGCATCGATAGGAGATTTGCGCTCTAAAATCACCGAAAATGGTGATAAAATCAAGCGCGAAAATATCCATATCCCCGGAAAAATAAATAAAAATAATCCTAAAGTCGTTACCATTCCATAAACGATAGAAACGGCCAAAACCGGAATCCAGGTATAAAATCCATACATTAAACACTGACTGAGGGACACCGAGCGTTTATGCGTAATATTGGAAAGCAAAAAGGTAAAGCCTCCCAAATAAAGTGGATTTAATAAAAAATTACTGACCACCAATAGTTTTAAGTGCTGTTGCGGATCACCTTCTGAAAAAGTATGCGCAATCCCCACCGATATCAGAGTTATGATTAAGGATACCGGAACAATGTATGCGATTAGGCGGGAAAAATTTTGTTTATAAAAGAAAAATACATCCGCTAATATGACGTTCATATTCAAAATTCTAATTCCTGATTATAACAAGTGAGTCTCTAAGCCCAGGCTCTCACATTCTTCAGCATGCTGTGCATTACTAATGACTGCGATACTTGCCTGTTCCACCTCAAAGTAGGTTTTTGCTACTCGCTTTAAATCATCCAGAGTAACGTCCAATACCCGACTCCTAAATTGTTCTCGTTGTTCCGGTGTCCGTCCAAATAAAATGTTCTGGAAGGTCAACTTAGCATCCCCGGCTGGTGAACTGGGCTTGTCTAGAGAGCTGACCACACCTAATATTGCTTCTTCAAGTACCCGATACTCATGCTCCGTTGTAAGCAACCACTGAATCGATTGATCAAAATCATTTAAGGTCTCACTCAAACGCGGGTCACGATAGGAATAAAATTTAAAACAGGCATTAATATTGTCCTGGGTTGCGCCACCGCCATAAGCTCCACCCTGCTCCCGTATGGCACGATGCAGATAGCCGTTCTTTAGAAAACCACCCAATACAGTCAAAGCAGCAGCATCAGGATGTTCCACCGTGACACTTGGATAAGCCTTAGAACAAAAGTTTACCTGAGTACTGGTTTGCCAGAACTGTTTTACCTGATTACGTTTTTCTGCTAGCTCTAGATAGTGAGCATTACTTATACTCATATTACTATCTTTCCACAAGGCCTTTAAGGCTTCACTCTGTGCCACTAAATTGTGCTCTTCAGCAATCAACAAGAACTGTCTTGGTGCTGCCAATAACAAAGCATGAATGGCTTTAAACTGCTCACATAATTTTTCCAGTTGTTGTTGGCTTTCCTCCAGTTCCGTATTTAATTGTTTAATACTTTTAATCCCGGCCATACCTCGTTGGTTATGACTCAACCAAGCCACCGGACTCATCTCACTAGCCGATGCTAACATGGCTAATTGATGCCCGCTTCCGGTGATGCTCTGTTCTTTTCTGGCACGGATTTGAGCAATTAATTCCTTTACTCTATCTAATTCGTCAAATCTGACTTTTTCTAAAGTCATTTTTAACAAATCAGACAAATTATCGTGGTTTCGATTCAAAGCCTTACCCGACAGAACAAAGTAACCTTTAATTTTTTGTTCATTATCGATATCACCGCGCATACTGGTGAAAGCATTAATACCACCACTAACGCTGGAGTGCCATAGTTGGGTTTCGATATAGTCCTTTTCGGCACAGCCCACTTCAGTCATACATTGACAGAAGGTCGGCAATAGTAGTTGTAGCTCATCATCCATTTTTGGAATATCAATAATTATCTGTTGATAGACCAAACCATTAGTTCCTTGCGCATAGGTGGTTAATTGGAAGTTCTCTTCCTGAGCCTGCTCATAATCAGGAAAATGCATCTGCTTGGGCACATCTTCAATACCGACTTTAGGTAAGATAGATTCATCATCCTCTTGATTTTGACGCTCTTCCAAGGCTTTTGAACTGGCAATTATTTGCGCTTTCTGTTGCTCGCTTAAAGCAGCTTTTATTGCCGCTAATTGTTGTTTTTCGCCTTCTTCTTTGCGTTGTGCTAAGGTGCTATCCGGTTTCATGGTCAGACGAACCCGATGAGGATTATCCAACAATAATTGTTTGACCAATTTCTGGATGAAGTCATCTTCCTTAATTTCTTCCCTTAAATTATCCAATACCCGATCAATATCCATTACCGATACCACGTCACCACGATGGATAGCCGTAGATAAACCAGACAAAATTAACTGCAAACCATAGGGATAATGATCGCCACCAATCTCTCGTTGACTAAGCTCCAATTGATGCAATACCGCTTCTAGAAGCTGTTTATCAACTCCTTTTTCAGCAACTTCCCGCAGTACTCCCATGATCAGTTTTTCGAATTCTTCGGCATTTTCGCTTGCACAACCTTCCAGACCGCAAACAAAACTCATCTCCTTATTACTGTCTTCCAGACCGCATAAAGGTGAAGGAGCGCTACCTAAAGTACTGATCTCAAGTGCCTGCATTAAAGGTGAAGCAGAGCTGTCGAGTAACACATTCGACAAAAGCTGAGCTTTTAACTGTTGTTCCAGGTCAACACTTGAACCGAGTAACCAGCCCATCACTAGATGGCTCTTATCCCCAATTAATTCCTGTTCATCGATAGCATAAGCTTCTTCCACTGCAAGCGGTGAGTAGTAGCGTTTTTCGTTGTTAACTTCGATGGTCCGTTCTAGGCGTTCAAAGCGGCTTAACACCTGTTGTTCAAACTTAGCCTGATGCTCTACTGCTGAAATATTGCCAAAAGTCATAAAAATGGCATTACTGGGATGATAGTGAACGGAATAAAAAGCTTTGAGTTGTTCATAACTTAGATCAGGAATATCGGTCGGTTCACCACCACTATTAAAATGATAGGTGGTTGAAGGAAACAGGTATTTAGTCATGGTTTGCCAAACAGTGCTAACGGCAGACGACATGGCTCCTTTCATCTCATTGAAAACGACCCCTTTAAATAGCAAGTCCGAATTAGGATTATCCGATTCAGCAAATTCTAGCCTATGTCCTTCCTGTTTAAAATCCAACTCATGTAAGCGTGAGAAAAACACCGCATCCAGATAAACATCAAGTAAATTATTGAAGTCTTTTCTATTTTGGCTGGCAAAAGGATAAGCGGTCCAGTCGGTACTGGTAAAAGCGTTCATAAAGGTATTCAAAGAACGTCGAATCATCATAAAGAAAGGATCGCGAACCTGATACCGTTCACTTCCACATAAAGCCGTATGTTCCAGGATGTGGGCCACACCGGTTGAGTCTGTCGGAACCGTTCTTAAAGCCACCAAAAAAACATTTTCATCATTATCTGCATCGAGATGATAATGCATTGCACCCGTTTTCTTATGCTCATATATCTCAATATTAAGATTTAAGGAGTCGATTCTTTCACTTTTTAGCCAATTAAATGCAGGATGCAGTTCTTTTGGTGGGTTGCTTTTTGCTTGCATGAGTTCCCTCTATGGAATTTTGGATAAATATTACTGGAACAATTTTCCGCTGAAAATACCAAAATCTACTGGAAATGTATATTTCAGTATGACCTGATAGTTTGAATATTTAATAATTGTTCCCAATTCAATATTAAGTTGGGTTTGATTTCATTATAGTTCAAGCACATGCAGCTATGAATTACTGGTTTATGGGCTTTTCCCAACTATTTGCAGTTAGCGAGCATTTAGATTTTGTCGTAGAACAAGGCATTTTAGCACGGAGAATGGGAGCGTATAGGTAATACGTGACCATTCGAGTACTAAAATAAAGCTATCGCGTCCTGCTAACACTCCTTACCTACGTCCTTGTAGGCAACGCAGTGCTGCGGCAAAATATGAATGCGTCATTTTTTTTGACAAAAAAAAAGCCGTGACAAGCACGGCTTAGTATTACTTATGTGGTTTATTATAGCGAATAATTTATTCAGCTTCTACAATAACCTTAACTGCAGCATCTACATCAGAGTGTAAGTGCAAAGTTAAATCGTATTCACCTAACTCGCGAATGGCACCTTCAGGCATGCGAACTTCACGCTTGGCCACTTCGGCACCAGCAGCTGTCAACGCATCAGCAACATCTTGATTGTTAACTGAGCCAAACATACGACCTTCATCACCAGCCTTACGAACAATAACCACTTCTTTTCCGTTTAACTGTTCTGCACGTGCTTGAGCGGCTGCCATAGATTCAGAAGCTGCTTTTTCTAATTCAGCACGGCGTTCTTCAAACATCGCAACATTAGCTGTGGTAGCAGGTAATGCTTTCCCTTGTGGGATAAGGTAATTACGGCCAAAACCGGATTTTACTTTAACTTGATCACCTAATACACCAAGTCGATTAATTTTTTCTAATAGAATAACGTTCATTTAAATGATCTCCTACTCAACAACGACGTTTAGTCATGTTGATCGGTATATGGCAACAAAGCTAAGAAGCGAGCACGCTTAACAGCAGTAGATAACTGGCGTTGGTATTTAGCACTAGTACCAGTAATACGGCTAGGAACAATCTTACCGTTTTCCATTACATAGGCCTTAAGTGTGTTCAAATCTTTATAATCAATTTCATTTATGCCTTCTACAGTAAAACGGCAATATTTTCTACGACGAAAAAAACGCGACATATTAAAATTCCTCTATATTAATTGTGTTTTATCTGCTTACTCAGCGGCAGTTGTTTCTGCAAAACTTTCTTGGCTCTCACCGGAACCAGTACTTTTGCCAGCTGCAGAAGATTCTTCATTTTCTTTATTTAAAGGAGAAGCTTCAGTAACCGCATTTTTAGCCTTAATAACCAGATTTCTAATAACCGCATCGTTGAAGCGGAAACCATGGTTTAATTCATCCAATGCGTCAGAACTACACTCAATATTCATTAATACATAGTGGGCTTTATGTACCTTGTTAATTGGGTAAGCCAGTTGACGACGGCCCCAATCTTCCAAACGATGGATAGCACCACCGTCACCTTCGATAATATTTCTATAACGTTCAATCATCGCAGGAACTTGTTCACTCTGATCAGGATGAACAAGAAAAACGATTTCATAATGTCTCATAACATATCCTTTCGGTTAAAAAAATTCAGTCAAACGTATGATTATTCCGGTTGACCGACATTAATTAGCTTCTCCACTGTTATTTATCAGCAAGAAGCAAGGAACTTGAAGAGGCGAGATTATAAATGAATCCGGTTTTAAAACCAAGTAAAAAGTGAAGAAATGTATAAGAAATTAAGGCGTTCAGTCTGATTCGTCCATGATATCCAGGATATCATTCAACTCTTGGTTGATAATTTTGATATTATCGGTTTGATTAGTGACATTGATATTATTTTTAGCCAAGAACTCATCCACGCTGATCAATGTGTCGATAGCATAGGTAGTTTTTCCATTGGGTTGTTTAAACTTCCTTATCTCACCATCACCCATATGTTTGGCGATTAACTGTAATTCTTCTTTGCTGCCTGAGATGCGGATTTTTAACATGGTTAATTGTCCGTCTGTTGTTGCCTGACCACTTCAAATAAGATGATACCGGTAGCGACCGATACGTTTAGACTCTCTACCTGACCTAACATAGGAATATTTACCAAAAGGTCGCAGTTTTCCCGCGTCAAACGACGCATGCCCTTTCCTTCTGCTCCCATGACCACAGCCAAACCACCTTTAAGGTCGTTTTTAAACACCGAGCTACTACTTTCTCCGGCTGTTCCCACCACCCATATATTATAGGTTTTCAAGAGTTTTAGAGTACGGGATAAATTAGTCACCTGAATTAATGGTACACTTTGATCGGCACCACAAGCAACTTTTCTAACGACCGGCGTTAAAGATACGGCACGATCTTTGGGAATTATAACGGCATCGACACCGGCCGCATCAGCAGTTCGTAAACAAGCGCCCAAATTGTGTGGATCTTGAACACCATCCAAAATCAGCAACAAAGGAATTTTATTCAAGTTTTGCAAAAGAGCATCTAAAAAGGCCTCATTTTTTACTTCAGCCAATTGCTCGTCAGCACTTTGTAATTGCAATACCACACCCTGATGACGCAGAGTTTCTTGGTCGCTAATATTTGAAGCAGCTAAGCTATCCAATTGACTTTTGCTGCTCGGTTTAACCTGGACCCCTTTTTGTTTGGCCAAATTAATCAACTGTTTAATACGGGCATCATGACGTGCTTTATCCACCCATAACTGGTTTTGGTTGCCAGCCTGTTGCTTATCAAGTGCATTCAAAGCAGCTTTGACAGCATGTAGACCCAATATTTTCTGTTGATTAATCATAGACCGAAATTAGATACGCCTGCTAAAACTGCTCTTGCGGCTTCGCCGACGAGAGGTCTTCTTTTTCGCTTGAGGTTCTTTAGTTATTTCCTGACTGACCTCTTTTGCCGCTGATTTTTGAGGCGCTGATTTTTGAGGTGCTGAGGGTTTACGTTTTGGAGAATGTTTTTTCTCTCTACGCTCGTCAAAAATTAAAAAATCTATCTTACGTTCATCCAAGCTAACTCCTGCCACCTTTATTTTAATGCTGTCGGCCAATTTATAGATGGTGCCGTTTCTTTCCCCTCGTAGTTGTTGGCTAGCTTTATCGTAAATATAGTAATCATTACGTAATGAGGTGACGTGAATCAATCCTTCCACATGAATATTATCCAACTCAACAAATAAACCAAAGCCCGTAACCGTGGTAATTCGACCGGTAAAGACCTTACCGACTTTATCCAGCATATATTCACATTTCAACCAGTCCATGGCATCTCGTGTCGCTTCGTCGGCTCGTCTTTCGGTAGAAGAACAATGTTCACCCAGTTCAACCATACGTTCTTCGACAGGTTGAAATTTTTTCGGTTTTTTATTATTGATAATAAACTTGATAGCACGATGAACCAACAAATCGGGATAACGACGAATTGGTGAAGTAAAGTGGGCATAGGCTTCAAAAGCCAATCCAAAATGTCCTTTATTATGCGCTTCATACATTGCTTGTGATAAACTTCTTAACATCAAGGTTTGTAGCATTTCAGCATCAGGCCGTTCCTTAATTCGCGTTAATAGGTCGGCATAATCCATTGCACTCGGTTCATCACCACCACCCAATTGAAGCCCTAATAATGCCAACATTTCTCTTAAATTACCTAATTTTTCGTCATTCGGCCCTTGGTGGTTTCGATATAATGCCGGGACTTCATTTTTAAGCAAAAAATTGGCAGCACAAACATTGGCAGCCAGCATACATTCTTCAATAATCCGATGCGCATCGTTACGATATACGGGAACAATTTTTTCAATCTTCTTATTGTCGGCAAAAACTACTTTAGTCTCAGTGGTCTCAAAATCGATAGCACCACGTTCACTACGCCGAGCGGAAAGCTGTTCATATAGTTGATACAATTCATGTAAATGAGGAAGAATCTCGGCGAATTCGGCACATAGTTCAGCATTTCCGTCGATAATCATATCCGCGACTTGATTATAAGTAAGCCGAGCTGCCGAACACATTATCCCTTCTTTAAATTGATAATCCTGAACTTCTCCCTGTTCTGAAAAATCAATTTCGCAAACCATACATAGCCGATCTTCCTCGGGGTTTAAGGAACATAAACCATTGGAAAGAATTTCCGGTAACATGGGTATAACCCGTCCGGGGAAATAAACAGAGGTTCCGCGCCGCATCGCCTCGGCATCTAAGCCTGTTTCCGGTTGAACATAAAATGATACATCAGCAATAGCAACTGTCAGGCGCCAACCTGATTCAGTACGTTGACAAAAAACCGCATCATCAAAATCCCTTGCGTCTTCGCCATCGATGGTTACAAGCGGGGTATCTCTATAATCGCTACGATTCTTTTTATCTTTTTTTAATACATATGGTTCTAGCTCTTCGATTTCCGCTTCAACCATTATCGGCCATTCATGCGGAATATCATGGATGCGCATGGAAACGTCAATTTCCTGTCCTGGTTCTATATGAGAACCCAGAATTTGGACAATTCGCCCTTGAGCGGGTTTAAAGCGACTAGGATATTGGATGATTTCCACCACAACTACCTGTCCCTCTTCAGCACCATAGGTATATTCTTTGGAAACCGAAACATCATGATTAACCCGTTTATGATCGGCGATCACTAAAGCTTGACCATTAACATGGGTATATAGTCCGGTAATTTTATTGGTATTGTGATCGATGACCTTGACCACGACACCTTCTCGTCTTCCTCGACGATCGACTTTGGTAACCCGAACCGCAACTCGATCTTCATGAAAGACCTGATGCATTTCACGTTGTCCCAGGAAGATGTCCTCTCCACCGTCTTCCGACAAAACAAACCCGTAACCATCCGGATGCGCACTGACCAAGCCTTCCACTAAGGTAAAAGAATCTACCAAATGATAAAAGCCTTTAATCCAGATAAGTTGGCCATCACGTTCCATAGCCTTTAAGCGTCGTCTAATTCCTTCCTGTTGCTGCTCATCTTCAATTTCAAACAACTTTATAATTTGCTGCAAATTTTGCGGTGAATCCTGTTCACTGATAACGTCTAGAATAAATTCTCTACTCGGAATGGGATTTTGGTAATTTTCCGCTTCGCGGTTGGCGTATGGATCTTGGGTATATTTTGCGTTTGTCATTTTAATACAAATTTGAATGTTATTTGTTAGTCAACTAAATGCTGATTTTATAGTTGAGGAGGGTGCGCAAACTACTGCGAATTAACTATCGGCAGGGAATTTCCCTGCCGATTCATTTTTAAGCTGAGAACGGATCTCTAACAACAATGGTTTCTACACGATCCGGACCAGTCGAAATAATATCAATAGGTGTATTGGTCAATTCCTCAATACGCTTAAGATAAGCTTTGGCATTTTCCGGTAGCTTATCATATTCCTGAACTCCGATAGTAGATTCGGACCAACCAGGCATTTCTTCATAAATCGGCTTACACTTTTCATAAGCATCAGCACCAATAGGAGGCGTAGTTATCGATTCTCCATCTATTTCATAGGCCGTACAAATTTTAATCGTGTCTAGACCATCTAAAACATCCAACTTGGTAATACACATACCGCTAACGCTATTATTTTGGTTGGAACGGTTTAAGGATACTATATCCAACCATCCGCAGCGACGTGAGCGACCCGTGGTGGCACCAAATTCATGCCCTCGTTCACCTAAGCGTTGTCCGATATCATCAAATAATTCGGTAGGGAATGGTCCGGAACCAACCCGAGTCGTATAAGCTTTGGTGATGCCAAGAATATAATCCATATACATTGGACCGACACCGGAACCCGTAGCTGCTCCACCAGAGGTGGTATTAGATGAGGTAACATATGGGTAAGTACCATGATCGATATCCAGCAATGCCCCTTGTGCTCCTTCGAATAAAACATTGTCACCATTTTCACGGTAATCATGTAACATTCCGGTCACATCGGCAATCATAGGAGTGATCTCTTTAGCCAGTTCCAAACTACTCGCTAAAGTTGTTTCATAATCAACCGGCTCGGCTTTATAGTAATTAACCAAGGCAAAATTATGATACTCCATAATCTCTTTCAAACGTTCGGCAAAAACTTCCTTGTTTAATAGGTCTCCAACCCGTAAACCTCGGCGGGAAACCTTGTCTTCGTAGGCTGGCCCGATTCCGCGTCCAGTGGTACCGATGGCTTTCTTGCCACGAGCTATTTCTCGGGCCTGGTCCAGTGCCACATGATACGGCATAATTAATGGTGTTGCCTCGCTGATACGCAATTTTTCTTTGGCATCAATCCCCTGCTCTTTCAATTCCTGAATTTCTTTTACCAAAGCATCCGGAGCCAAAACCACTCCATTACCGATCAGACAAACAACATTGTCACGTAAGATGCCTGACGGAATAAGGTGCAATACGGTTGTCTTACCGTCAATAACCAAAGTGTGCCCGGCATTATGTCCACCTTGAAAACGTACGACGGCAGAGACTTTGTCAGTCAATAAATCGACCACCTTGCCCTTTCCTTCGTCACCCCACTGTGAACCAATAATGACAACATTTCTACCCATTTGTTTTATTCCTCAAATTATTAATAACAATAGTATTTAATCAAAATCAAACTGTTTAAGCTTTTGATTAAATACTGTTTTTATGTCGTATTTTGTTATATTTCGACAACAACCCAAGCATCAGCTTTTTGAACCAATTTACGATCACAACCCATTTGCTGTAGATTCACACTTTGTCCCACCAATTCACAAATCACCCGTTCACCTTGTTTTCGCAATTGGGAAATCATTTCATTCAGAGATTGCCTTTCAGTCGGTTTCGCATCTGACATTTGCGGCGCAAATATGGACTGACTGTTTAATTGTTTCTCAATTTCCTGATTAACACCGGAAAGCGTTACTAAATGAGCCAAATCGGTACTAAAACCGGTCGCAGCGCGCGAGCGTCCAAACAATGCCCCGACACCGTCGTAGCGTCCACCATGAGCAATAGCTTGACCATGTCCCGGCGTATATGCTGAAAAAACCACTCCGGTATGATAGTTATACCCGCGCAATTCTGCCAAGTCAAAAAACAGTTCCACATTGGGATGACTAGTCTGTAACTGTTCTGCAATAGCTTGCAGATCATCCAGCGCAGCCATTACTTTATCTCCGGAGAGACTATTACGTGCGCGTTCAATAATATCCATACCGCCATGCAGTTCTACCAAAGCCAAAAAATTATTTGTCAGAGGCGTACTAAGCTGCATTTCATCAAGTTGAGAACGCATCTCGGTAACGGCCTTACGCTGCATAGCATCAAACAATTGCTCTTCGTCATAAGCCGACAAATTAGCAGTTACGGCTAACGATTTGAAAATCGCTATGTGTCCTAAATCGATGGTGATATTATCAAGTCCAACCGTACTTAAAGTACTAAGCATTAATTGTATGATTTCAACATCACTTTCATGGCCGTTATGACCATATATTTCAGCACCGGCTTGAATCGGACTACGGGAATGAGAAAAACTATCTAAGCGAGTATTCAGTACTTCACCAATATAGCAAAAGCGAGTCGGATGGTCGTCTTTTATATGATGTGCGTCGATACGAGCCACTTGTGGAGTCATATCGGCTCGTATTCCCAACTGCCGACCGGACATTTGATCGGTCAGAGTAAAAGTCATTAACTCCAAATCATGTCCCGTACCGGTTAACAGAGAATCCATAAAATCAACTAATGGGGGCGCAACCAAATCATAACCCCAAGCATAATAGAGATCTAATAAGGTTCGACGATTATATTCAATAGCCAAGGCTTCCGGCGAGAGAATCTCTCGAATTCCTTCAGGTAATAACCAGCGATCTTTTTTCAACATAAAAAATTTCTTAATTCTTAATCAAATAAACCAGAAATGCACCCAATATCATACTGGATAATCCCATAACCCTTAATTTGCTATCATCCATGCCGGAGATAGAGTTCATTACTTGACGAAACATAGTCGGATTAAGCGCAGGTAATAAACCTTCCCAAACCAATACCAGTGCCGCAGCAACAAAAAGATCTTGCCAATTCATAAATAACTAAACACCCGGTTTTTGCTTGCCCAAAAAAAAGGGTTTTGTAATGGTAAATTCACCACACAAAACCCGCATTTTATACTATTTTATCCAATAATGTTATGTATTTTGGATTAATTATTCTCCCCCTAGGGATTTCTTAAAATAATTGAAAAAATCAGAGGTCGGTTCGAGAACCATGATATCGGAAGAATTACCAAACGATTTTTTATAGGCATTCAAACTGCGATAAAAGGTAAAGAACTCTTTATTTTGATTATAAGCCTGGGCATAAATATCAGCTGACTTAGCATCACCCTGACCTTTGATTTCTTCTGCTTTTTTAAAGGCCTCGGCAACTATCACTGTTCTTTGTTTCTCCGCATCCGCGCGAATGATGGTTGCTTGTTCTCGACCACGGGAACGAAAGTCTTTAGCAATCCGCTGTCGTTCTGTTTCCATTCGTTGAAATACCGAATTACTTACCTTCGGAGGTAGGTCAATACGCTTAATACGAACATCAACGATTTCAATACCAAAGTTTTTTACTTCCGAATTGGCTATCACATTGATATTATCCATGATCTCATTTCTCTCACCAGAGATCACTTCTTTGATGGTACGCTTGGCAAATTGGGCCAACAATCCTTCGGAAACAATAGTCGAAATCCTATCTTCGGCATTTCCAACGTTACCACGCATCGAAGTATAGTAATCTTTCACATTTGATATCCGCCATTGAATAAAAGAATCAACAATCACGTTTTTCTTTTCCTTGGTCAGATAACGTTTTGGACGCGCATCAAATATTTGAATCCGAGCATCAAATTTCATGACATTATTGATAAACGGCACCATAGCGTGTAAACCGGGCTCGTAATCGTATTTTACGATTTTACCCCATTTAAACAGAATAGCCCTCTCGGTTTCATTAACTGTGAACAGTGAAGCGGAACCAATGGTAAATATCACAAATGCAAATATCGCGATTATAATCTTCATTAACGTCTCTCCCTCGCTGCGTCTCTACTTCGAGCGCGATTGGAATATTGATCACCTTGATCGTAGTTTTTCGACGGGACCGTTGGTGGGACTATATCCGGTAATGGGGTTTCACTGCGACTAATTCCTCCAGGATTTCTTCCAGCTCCCGAATTTGAAATAATTTTATCCAAAGGCAAATACATTAGATTATTATTGCTTTTACTATCAATAAGGACCTTATTACTATTGCCAAAAACCGACTCCATAGCATCGATATATAACCGGTCTCGTGTGACTTCAGGTGCTTTTTCGTATTCTTTTAGAACACTTAGGAAACGACTGGCATCACCTTGCGCTTCTGAGATTACCCGTTCTTCATAAGCTTCAGCTTGGGCAATCTGTTTAGCGGCTTGACCGCGAGCCTGTGGCAAAATTTGATTCTGATAAGCTTCAGCCTCATTCACAAAGCGTTGTTTATCCTCACGAGCTTTTACGGCATCATCAAAAGCATCCTGAACCTGCTCAGGTGGCTGAGCATCTTGCATCACGAAATTAGTAATAACCAAGCCTGACTTATACCTATCCAGAATTGATTGCGCCAATTTATGCACTTTTTGAGCAATCTCGGCACGACCACCGGTAATAATATGGTCCATCTTATTTTTACCGATTACTTCACGAATGGCACTTTCGGTAACCTGTCTAAGGACTGTAGCAGGTTCTTTTACGTTGAAAAGAAAATGTTCCGGATTCTGAATACGAAATTGAATGGTCATTTTAATGTCAACAATATTTTCGTCTTCGGTCAACATTAAAGCTTCCGTCTCACGTTCACCCAAGGTCAAACTTTGGATCGCAGAAACATCGACAATGTAGTAATTTTGAACCAGAGGCAGATGCCATTGCAGACCTGCTTCTGTAGTCCGGTGATAAGCACCAAACTGCAGTACTACTGCTTGTTTACCTTGATCAACGGTAAATATACCGGAAAACATCCAAACCATTAGCGCTATAACGGCTATAGCTGCCAATCCCAATTTATTAAACTTATTGCCTCCAATGTTATGAATATTACCACCGCCGAAACCGCCGCCACCTTTTTTACCACCAAAGATTTTGCCGAATTTATCATTCATATTCTTGATGATCTCATCAAGATCAGGTGGTCCCTGTCCGTCATCGCGCTTACCCCAAGGATCTTTATCCTTGCCATCTCCCGGTTCATTCCAGGCCATTTGAATCTCCATTAAATAAATTGGGTCAATTATAATTAAATTTATAGGCAAATAAAACCACACCTACATATTAATAAACTTTTTAAGTTACAGTCCTAAACTACTATTTTTTCTACAAATCCATCAATTCTACAAAAATCTTTATAAAGTTCACTACTGCACTCAAAGTCAATCAACAAATCACCGTTTTCGGTATATTGTTCCTCTAAAACAACTGCTTGCTCAAATAACCTGGAACGTAATTTTCCTTCATTTGGAAGTAACGATAATCTTTTTCGAACTATCTCTGTACTGAAAAACTCAGCAATCGTTTCAGCTAATAATTCTAAGCCTCTACCATGCAATGCTGAAATCCAAACCCGAAGAACTTTTCCGTTTTCATCCCGATCAACACGAGGAAACATTCCCGAGTCGAGGTTATCAATTTTATTGTAAATCAATATTTGCGGGACATCTTTTGCACCGACAAACTCTATAACATGTTCTACTTGATGAATATGATCGTGAAGTTCTTCTGCGCTGGCATCGACAACATGTAACAACAGATCAGCTTCTTTGGTTTCCTGCAAAGTAGCATTAAAGGCATCAACTAGATCATGGGGTAAGTGTCGGATAAAACCAACCGTATCGGCCAATATCAATGCTTGTTTATTATCCAGCTCGACTCGTCTAAGAGTTGGATCTAAGGTCGCAAAGAGTTTATCTTCGGCATAAACCGAGGCTTGGGTAAGCTGATTGAATAATGTAGATTTGCCAGCATTAGTATAGCCAACCAATGAAACCGTAGGAAGTTCTGCACGTTTACGTGAACGTCTTCCCTGTTCACGCTGACGACGAACTTTAACCAGGCGCTTTTTAATTTGTTTGATACGTTCGGATAGTAAACGTCTATCAGATTCTAGCTGGGTTTCACCCGGTCCACGCAGACCGATACCACCTTTTTGTCGTTCTAGGTGGGTCCAGCCCCTTACTAGACGGGTTGCCATATGACTTAATTGTGCCAACTCAACCTGTAATTTACCCTCGTAAGAACGAGCCCTCTGAGCAAATATATCTAAGATTACACCAGTTCTATCCAATACCCGGCATTTTACCAATTGTTCTAAGTTACGTTCCTGAGCAGGCGATAAGGCATGATTAACCAGGACGACATCGGCTTGATGTTCTTGAACGGCAATGCGTATCTCTTCGGCTTTACCTGTACCTAAAAAGTACTTGGCTTCCGGTCTTGATCGATTTCCGGTTATAGTCGCAACCTTGGTCGCTCCAGCGGATCTAACCAGGTCATTGAATTCCTCCAATTCTTCATTAGTACTTTCCTGAGAAAAGTTAATATGAACAACTACAGCAACATCACCTTTTTCCTGACGCTCAAATAGTGACATTTAATTAATACAACGCTTTGGAGGTAATTCTAATACACTCATTTAATAATAACTGGCAACGTTCCTAGATCAAGTATTTCCGGAAGAATTCATATCTTCACTCGTTAATCGGATTGGCTTAGATGGCACAACCGTAGAAATTGCATGCTTATAAACCATCTGACTTACCGTATTTTTTAACAAAATAACAAATTGATCAAAAGACTCAACTTGGCCCTGTAATTTAATCCCGTTTACCAGATAAATTGAAACCGGCACTTTTTCTCTTCGTAAAATATTCAAGTAGGGATCTTGTAGTGCTTGACCTTTACTCATCAATAACTCTCCTGATTATTATTGTAGTTTTTCCCTCGCGCTCTTAATGTATAGACGCCTGTTCGAGATTTCAAGATTAATATCAAAATCTGCAAAATATATTTACTTTTTCAATTCTGTTAAACAAATTTAACTCCCTTTAAACAACCCGAACAACCTAATGTTTGAAGAAACTAGCTTAACTGCCCTAGGTTATTTTAAGCCCCAAATTTTTCGTCTAAAACGACAACAGAATCAAAAGGTGAAAAAATGCATTTTTTCAGATATTTACTCTATAATAGTTTGTAAAAAATTTTCTGCAAGTCTATTTGCCTGCGGATCGTCAGAATTTAACCATAAAGCATCTTTTTCTCGACGTAACCAGGTCATTTGCCGCTTAGCAAACTGGCGAGTTATGGTAATACCATTTTCAATCATCTCTTCATATTCAACCTTATTTTCCAGATATTCCCAGACTTGTCTATATCCTACCGAACGCATGGAAGGCAAATCAGATGATAGATCGCCACGTTCATACAAGCCTCTTACCTCTTCCACAAATCCATTACTAATCATTTGCCTAAAACGAATCGCTATTCGCTCGCGTAGTAATTCTCTGCTAGTAGGCGCAATAATAATTTTTTTATAAGGATAGCTTAATGCTTGCTTTTGCGATTCCTTTTGCAATTGGGTCAAGGTTTTTCCTGTTAACTCATACACTTCAATAGCACGTTGAATTCGCTGCGGATCATTTTCATGAATGCGTTGTGCCGATTCCGGATCAATGCTGGCTAAACGTTTGTGTAGGAAACCGCTACCTTTTTCAGATATGATATTGTCGAGTTTTTCACGGATTTTCTGGTCGGAAGATGGTAGTTCGGATAAGCCATATAATAATGCTCGGTGGTATAACATGGTTCCACCAACTAATAATGGGATTTTCTTTTGTGCATGGATCTCTTCGATAGCAGTCAAGGCATCATTACGAAATTGCGCTACAGAATAACTTTGGCCGGGGTCTAAAAAATCAATCAGACGATGTGGAGCTATACTCAACTCCTCTGCATTTGGTTTTGCCGTACCAATATCCATACCTTTATACACCAAAGCCGAATCAACGCTAATGATCTCACAAGGATAATTTTGGACCAAATGGATAGCAAGATCGGTTTTTCCGGAAGCCGTGGGTCCCATAATAAAGATGACTGGATTAACCGGAGTAGTTACGGTGCTGTTGATATCAATTTCTCCAAATCATTGTGGTTTAAACATCTGAGACATTTTTTGATTTCTTGATCATTAATATGCCGGTGAACAAAATCTAAAACATTTAATTTTTTATCTTGAGATAATCCTTTACACAAATCGACCGGCCCACTCAAAACATCAGCAACTTCATTTTTGTTTATTGTCCAATCATCTTGATTTCGCTGAAGTGCTGTATTGATATAATTGAGAAATGCCTTAAACATTACGGTATGACTTACCTTAAATGGTAAATTAGCGACCTGCCTTAACATAATACTGTCTGGCCCATTTTGTGAAAAATCGATACCAAAATCCTCTTGTAATAACGCCTGATATTTTTGCAGAAGTTCAATTTCTTTGGCGCTTAATTTAACTGACTCTGGTATCAAAAGACGTGTGCTTGATAATTTTTCGCTGCCATCAAGTGTTTTAGTCAAGGCGTTGTAGTTAATTAGCGGTAGACAGCTATGCAAATCTATTAACCAGAGTTGTTCGTTTACCTCTGCCAATAGATATTGCTGAAATAATATGGTTAAAACTTGTCCTGTAAAGGCCGGTTTTTTGTCTTCTATGTTGACATTATTTTGCGGGAAACGTGTTTTTTCTGGGGATCCAACCTTATAAAGCTGTTGTAAACCTTCTAGATTTTCCTTTATTTCGTTTCGTTGGGGGAGATGATGTCGATAGTCATAGGCCTTAATTTCAGGCTGTAATAGCGAATTATTTAATTGTGGTTGTTCTGTCACTATCGAGTTAGTCTCCATTCCTCCGCCGATAGCCTGATTTATCGCACTAACAATAAAATCATGTACTAATCTGGCATGGCGAAAACGTACCTCATGTTTTGTCGGGTGCACGTTAACATCTACTTCTGAAGGTTCTATCTCAAGATATAGGACATAAGCTGGGTATCTATCTGCAGGTATCAATTCTTGAAACACTTGCCGAATAGCATGATTCAATAATTTGTCTCTAACAAAGCGCCCATTGACATAAAAGTATTGTTGATTCGCTTGATTACGCAAATAGTCCGGATTTGCCACCCACCCCCACAAATGAATTCTTCCTATTTCATCTAAGTCCTGGCTATTACAATCTACAGATGTGGCAGCCTGACAAAAATCTATACCAAATATTTTTTGTAGGCGTTGCAACTTGCCTTGATAGTTGTTGACTGCCGGAAGCTTTTTTATCAACTTTTTATTGTGAGTCAGTTGAAAAGATACATCATAAAAACTCATCGCTATCCGTTTAAACACATCTTCTATATAGCGAAATTCGGTTTTCTCTGCTCGCAGAAACTTTCTGCGAGCCGGGGTATTAAAAAACAGATCTCGAACTTCCAGCATCGTACCGTTAGGTAGTGCCGAAGGTATCAATTCAGCTTTATAATTAGCAAAATCACCATCATTACCGGTATCGATACACCAGGCTTTACTATTGATTTGAGAGCTTTTACTATGCAGCGCCAGTCGAGACACTGAACTGATGCTGGCTAATGCCTCACCACGAAATCCCAGGCTTGAAATATTTTCCAGTTCGGTCAAGCTATGTAGTTTACTGGTAGCATGCCGTGATACCGCCAAATGCATATCGTTTTTATCTATACCATTACCATCATCCCTTACCCGGATTAGATTTAATCCGCCATTTAAAATATCCACCACAATCGATTGACTACCGGCATCCAGGGCATTTTCTAAAAGCTCCTTAACGACTGAAGCAGGACGCTCAACCACCTCGCCAGCAGCGATTTGGTTAGCAAGCTGTAGGCTTAAACGATTGATACGGGATGTGGATTCAGAAACAGGGTTTTGCATTGAATATTTAATAGCCGAAAACCAATCAGGATCTGGGTTCAGGGATAATAAGCAATTTACCGATTAAGAGATTATTATTACGCATTTTATTAGCGTTCTTTATCGCTTTAATACTGGTTTTATATTTCCTCGCCAAGCGTGACAGGGTATCTCCCCTTTTTACCTTATGCTTACGAGTCGATTTAGATTCGGAATTCTTTTTCGTTGAACTGATCGCGATACCCTGACCGTAAATAGTGCCGGGAATAGGATAGCGCTTAAAATAATTATTAACGCCGTTAAAGATAGCCTGAGCTAACTTTTGTTGGTATTTACTTGTACGCAGTTTTTTCTCTTCTGCATAGTTGGAGATAAAACCGGTTTCCACTAAGATAGACGGAATATCCGGTGATTTTAACACCACAAAACCTGCCCGTTCCACCTGATTTTTATGAGTTTTCCCTATTTTCTTCAAACCTTTCAATACTCTATCCCCAACGCTGCTGCTACCTTCAATAGTGGCTGTTTGGGACAGGTCCAGCAATACCTTGGCCAAAAGATCATCTTTATCATCCAGACTTACGCCTCCGGCCAAATCAGAGCTATTTTCTTTAGCCGCTAACCAGCGAGCTGTTTCACTTGAAGCGCCTCGTTTGGAAAGAATAAAAACCGAGGAACCTCTCGCACGAGAATTGCGAAACGCATCGGCGTGTATGGAGATAAATACATCGGCATTAGCTTTGCGAGCTTTTTTAGTCCGATTTCTTAAACTGACATAATAGTCACCATTTCGGATCATTACGGCCTGCATTCCAGGCTGCTTGTTGACCAGTTTTTCTAAGCGACGTGCAATAGCAAGTACGACATTTTTTTCTTTAGTGCCTTTTTTCCCAATTGCCCCTGGGTCCTCACCTCCATGACCGGCATCAATAGCAACGATCAAATCTCTTTTAGCCATGGTGGTGACACTTTTCTTTACCGCAGATTTTTCCTGTTTGCTGGACTTTGCAGTCTTCTGTTGACGATTGCCCAAAGGGACTAAATCAACGACCAAACGATGGCTATATCCTTGACCCGGTTTAAGAAGAAAGCTCTTTGGATTAACAGGGTAATTTAAATCAAAAATAAGTTGCAGCTCTTTTTTTCCCTTTTTTGCATATCGAACGAGGGATAGCGCTCCTTTGTTAGTCAGAGAAGATAAGGTTGAAACATCAATATTAGCATTATCCATCTCCACAACTACGCGTTCCGGCTTGTGCAACTGGAAAATTTTATAGCTAACTAAATCGCTGAGTTCTAATACCACTCGGGTATGTTCAGGTGAGTGCCAGGTACGAACTTTATTGATTTGGACGGCAGCCAATAAAGTCTGTTGAAACACCAACAGAATTAAGAAGAATGCTATTTTTTTTACCATTAAGACTGCCTGGAGTTTTAAATTTTTTCTAATTGAGATTCAATTTGTTTAAAGAAAGCCAGACCTTTTTTACTTATAGCTTTTAACTCTAACTCTCTAGATCGTCCCTGATAGTGTATCATGATCATAATGTCGGGAGGAGCTAATATACCCTGACCTTTATCAGGCCATTCTATCAGACTAATAGCTTCACCATCCAGATAATCCTGGATCCCCATATACTCCAGTTCTTCTGGGTCACTAAGACGGTACAGGTCGAAGTGAAAGACCTCTTGCGTTTTTCCGCTAATTTGTAGCGAATAGGGTTCAACCAAAGTGAAAGTCGGACTTTTTACTGCTCCTTTAAAGCCCAAATGCCGCAAAAAACCACGCACAAATGTGGTTTTACCTGCCCCTAAATCTCCTTGTAAATAAAATACCAATCCTGACGGCACATGATTAGCGACGATTGCCGCTAATCTTTCCATCGCCTGTTCATCAACAATAAACAAATTTAATTCCAGCTCTACTATGGTGTATAATTTGTAATACAAATTAGTTTAATTATACTTCGTAGTGACTTGAAAAGTGAAGAACAATTCTGAAACAAAACCAGAGCAATATCAAGTAGCTCCCCTTGCTCGATATTTGGCAGCAATGTTATACGATGCCCTATTAGTATTGGCAGTTTTATTTGTGGCCTCTTTAATTTATATGGTTCCTTACATGGGCAGTTCAGGTATTGATTCGAGTCAATCCGAAAACTTAACGACAACTGCATTTCAGACTCCAGTCTTTAAAAGTTACATATTTTTGATCTGGTTTCTGTTTCTCACTTGGTTTTGGACTCATGGAGGTCAAACTCTGGGACTACGAGTATGGAAATTGCGAATCCAAACCGTTGATGGACAAGCTATTAGTCTTATGCAATGCTTATTGCGTTTTCTAACCAGTCTGGCACCATGGGCCATGGCATTATTTTTATACTATATTCTAAATAAAGCCGAGGTACTCCCTGTTCAATACGGATATTGGATTATATTATTAGGCTTTAGTGGCATTGCTTGGGCATTTTTCGATAAAGATAAAATAACCGCCCATGATCGTTTTTCCGAAACCCGGATTGTTAAAATCGATTCCAAAAAGTAAAACCTTATCACTCTCCTAAAGTGTAACCTCGTTGTCATATTTTCCCGCTATACTTTTAATGAGTATTAATATAAACACCCGTCAACTCAAATAAAAATTACAAATAAAAAATAGGCTTTATGCTGAGCTTGTCTAGGTGTTTCATGCTCTACACTCTCCCTAAGCTTACGGGTCAAAGAAGATGAAAAAAATAGCAAACAAATTGCGGATTGGTGAAAAAATCGGGCTCGGTTTCGGCTTAGTCGGACTACTTTTTCTGGTGGTTATATGGCAATACCATTTTACCTTTAATCAGTCACTAAATGATTACCAAGAGCTTGAACAAGTTTATGTCAAGCAGAAAGATCAAGCCATGGCCGTTGAGATAGCCTTACTTAACGCCCGACAAAAAGAAAAGTTGTTCTTATTAAGTCGAGAGTTGCAAAATGCCGAAGGAGTAACACAACAAATCCAAAATTCCTTGTCGATTGCTGAACAAATGGCTTCTGATTCTAGCATGATTAAGGATCAGCTGAATAAATATTTGACGCAGTTTGAGTTGGTTAAAAACGCTTGGGTCAAGAAAGGATTGAATGAAAACTTAGGTTTACAGGGTTCCTTCCGTGAGGCCGTGCATAAACTTGAAGAGATGGCAGCTCAGGTAAAAAGCGATGCTCTATATCTCAACCTGCTACAAATTCGTCGGGCCGAAAAAGATTTGGGATTGCGACGGGAAGTTCTTTATAAAGATAAAGCCTTGGGATTAGTTGATGATTTTCGAGTACGAATTAGGCAATCTTCTCTTCACTCCGATCTTAAAGAAAAATTATTGGCTGAAAGCGAGGTTTACCAAAAAGCTCTAATTAATTATTCTGCTACCGTTTTAAATAATCAGGATATTCAAGGTGGCAAAGGATTATTCAGGCAATCAGCTCATCGTTTGGAAGCTCTAATCAATTTGCACTATGTTCCCGACTTGGAACGAAATATTTTACAACTGCGTCGACGCGAAAAAGATTATCTATTACGCGGAAATGAAAAATATGTTCAACTGGCAAGAGAAGAAATCCAGCATATCAGGCTACAGGTAGATTCTTCTTCAATTAGTTCGAATAACAAACAACAACTTAACAAGCTTTTAGACAATTATCAGCATGATTTCCTAGCCTTAGTGGAACAAAATAAACACATAGCTCAGGTTGTCAACGACATGGAAATCGCTGCAACGAAAGTCAGTCAGTTGGTTAACCAACAGGTAACCAATAGTAATATGACCTTACAAAAAGTGACTAATGATATTAACAAAAATCTCGCTGAACGCTCCAGTTTAATGCTATGGATAGTTGTCATCGCTATTCTACTAGGTATTTACTTCGCTATAACTATCACTCTACACATTGTTAAGCCATTAAGAAAAATGGCCGAGCTATTAGAAAAGCTGACCTATACCGAATTAATCGAAAAAATGCCTTATCAAGAAGATGGTCGTGATGAAGTCAACGCTATGGCTGGCTCGTTAAATATTCTGGCCGATCACCGCAAGCGTTTTATTCGCTGGTGGCAGAATTCAATGAATGAGGCCGAAGCTTGTGATCAACTGGAAGGGATACTTGAACAATTAACCAAAGAGGGTCAAAAAGATTCTGTCACGGAAATTCAAAAACTTAAAGCCGAACTTAAAGACACCCTATCCGTTAAAAAGAGCTTATTATCTAAAGAGTACCAGGAAATTCGCAAGTGTAATGAAGATATCCTCGTACAATCTGACCGTTTAAATCATCCGAGTGTTTCTCGAGGAGTCGTTGAAGAGGGAGCGAATGCAATACGTTATTCAGCAGAACTCATTCACAAAACGCTGGATATGTTATCTTATAACCGCAGATAACAAACTTGGAGTCGCGTAAAATAATTTTCACGACTCCCAAATCTACCTTATTTAAGGCCACTTACATATAAAGCCACACTTTCACGTTCTAACTCGGTTAACTTTGAAGCTATTGAATGCATAATAGCATTGTCATTGGTCCGATTACGGTTATTAAATTCCTCTAATTGAAACGATACATATCGTTTATGTTGACCTGCCAAACGCGGCAACCCTTTAGTTCCACTGCCATCTTTACCATGACAAGTGGCACAGGCTTCGATACCGGAAAACTTGTTTCCCTTTAGAAAGATGTATTGACCAACAGCAGCTAATGCTTTATCTCGAATTTTATGTGCCATTGTCGGTTGAGCATTAAAATATTCCGCCAAACGAAAAATCTCTTCATTGGTTAAATCTGCAGCCATATCATTCATAGTTCCCTTTCTTCGACCACTTCGAAAGTCCATTAATTGCTTAGCAAGATACTCACGGTGCTGGCCGGCTAAACGTGGATAAACAGAACTTGATCCTTCGCCTTGTTTGCCATGGCATAAATAGCATTCGCCACTAACGATTTCTTCGGCTGTACGATTTTCCTCTTCTTCTGTCGCCAATACTGTCATGGAAAATAGGAATAGTATTGGAAGCAATAATAATATTTTAACCATAATGTACCTCATAAAAATCATGTATTGGTATAATATCTAACTAATTTTTAAACATAATGCGCCATATTCTAATATTTCAATATATTAAATTCCACCATATAAATTACAAGGGAATTTTGTCTCTGTCTGTAACTTTCTAACAATATATCGCTCAATACTAATGCCACTACCGACAGCATTATTTTCGATAACCAAAAAATTGAAAGATTGAAGTATGTGCAGAAGGAATTAGACAAAAATAGGAGTTACAATACTTGGAGACTCATAGTTGTGGGAAATTCTAGGGACTTTTATTTGCAAAATAATGTATCCTAAACTAAAAACTTGAGGTATTAGTTTGAGGCTATAAGAAATTAATGTATCTGGCTTTAGGTACCATACAATTTCTTGAATTTTTTAGCATCAAAACCACTCATTTTTTGATTACCAATCAAAATCAGCGGCACTCCTTTACCTCCCATTTTATTAAATCTTAGTTTGGCTTGAAAACTTTTTTCAATATCATACTCGGTATAATCAATATTATTCTGTTCAAAGTAACGTTTAGCTTTTTTACATACTCCGCACCAAACCGTTGAATAGATAGTAACCTTTTTATCATTAAATAGTTTGATAGCATTTGCATTAGCCGGTTGATATTTTTTATAGGTCGGTAATTCAATCGTTTCGACCATGATATTTTTAGGTTAAGGCCGATTGGAAAACTGTTGGATTCCGTTTGCATCAACCCATTTATAGATTTGTGCATGAGCCATATTCGGCATCAATAAAATTAAATTAACCATGATAAATAATGAATAGAAATAATTCATGCCACTTCCCCAAAGAATCCAATCATCTCATCAAATTTTAGGCTATTTAAACAGCTTCACAAGTATTGTTATGTGATTTAATCCATAAATTGATATTTGAGCCATAAAATATAGCGTCAGTGTGATACAAATCACATAGTATATTAGAATTTAATTATATACTTCTTCGCAAGTTGAGTTATTAATCATACCTGAGGAAAATATTATGTATTGGTCAATTGTTAGAACTGCTCGAATTTTCGAAGAATCCGGCAAAAAACTATTTTCGGCGTTAATTGTATCATTTAGCTTTGTCGCCATTTCGGCAATTTCGCTTGCTGTTTTTAATGGTATCATGGCAAGCATCGTTAGCCAGTTCGCTTAAAATCTATCCCAACGATTCAGATTCTAAATAATCGGAGTTTTGAATAGTTGGGTAGGTGCTTTGTAACTTAAACCTGGTCTAGCTAGTTAGGTTGTTTCAAGTCCCCCAAAACAAAGTACCTACCCAACTTTTCAAGATTATTAAACCTGCCATTTGTGTTTTATATACCCAATAGTATTTGCTATGCTTAGTGCTTAAACAAATTGATTGGGTGTGCAAATGAAAAAATTCTGCCTATATTTTTCTTTAAATCTATTAATCAGTCTCTTCGCCATTGCAGATAGTTCGACAAATTCTGCAGTAACCATTCAACTATCAGGAAAATTAAGTGATAATCTGGCCTGTACGCTACAGTGTGGTAATTGCTGTACCGGCCAAACAATTGACGATAGTAGTGCTAGTTTAAACCTTAATATTGGTTATTCAGATATTGATTTAAGCACCTTTTATAACGATGGAAAGTTACATTGGATTAAAGGCTATTTTTACCAAGCTAAGGGTTCATGTGATAGTGGTAGTTGTAGTCTGCTTCATATAACATCCATCGACACTAGCGAGCAGGCATTATTCCAATCTCAAACAGGGATTTTAACGCTGCCGATAGTTAATAGCGATGGTCAAGCCTATTCTGCAACATTATCCGGTCCCTACTCTATTGACAAGGTAGTAGAAGTGGTTGGTCAAAGTCAAGATTGTAGTCAGGGTCAACAATGCGCTGAAGGCTATCAATGTATCACCTATAGTGGGATAGCAGGAAACACGTTAAAAAGCTGTGAGCTACCCTGTATCGATAATCAATATTGCCCTTTTGGAAAAAGCTGTTTAAATATTGCCGATGGGCCACAAAATATTTGTCAATAATTGTTCTTCTGGTATTAAGTTTTTTTATACTTTAAGGTATATAATCCTTGCCATCAATGTAGTAGCATTGCGATTTGTTATTAACCGCTCAACTCATGACACCATATGAAGGAAATATATACAAAGCTGTGTAAACTCACCCAAGAAAATATGAGTCAACATAATAGCCTCTATCGACTTCACTTTGAGACTGTTGAAGGTCTTTCAGAATCGATATTTTCTTATCCTATTAAACAACTACTATCTATTGAAGACTCGGACTCTTTTATCCGTGAGTGTTTTTATAAAATGTTAGATAGACCTGTCGATGACGATGCTTTACAGAGTTTTTCTTATGCATTAAAAAGAAAAAAACTGACACGAATGGAATTCATCCAAACGATTTATGATTCCGAAGAAAGAATAAAAAAGCAAACCGACCTTCGATATGAATAATCAGCCGTTATCGATCTATATCGATCTATCTTTATGGATACGCACCCGCATTAACACCGGTATCCAACGTGTATTAAAGGAATATATTCAAAGCACCTTGGATAAGCAGGACAAGCATATCGACTATTATTACCTAAACTTCGATATTAAATCACAAGCGATGCATCAAATAGCTGCGCATGAAATTAGCGAATTCATCAAAGACGTCTCCACTTATCAATTTACCAGTAGTCAGGAAATCGAACTTCTTTCAGAACAAGAGCAATCAATTAAAGTTTTTTTCGATATGGACGCAACCTGGAATAATTCACTAAAACGTCACCACCTCTATCCGGAATTAAAACAAAACGATTTTTATATTTTTAATTTTCTATATGATTTGTCGCCTGTCCTACTGCCGCAATTTTGTGATGAAAATACCTGTCGTAACTTTGTTACCTATTTAAGTGCCGTATATAGTTATAGCGATATGGTGTTCTTCGATTCAGCATCAGCGGAAAAAGGCTTTCAAAGGATAAAATCTCAGCTTAAATTAACTCGAAATATTGCCACGCGTGTAACTGGATTAGGGGCTGATTACATGCAGTCTCTCGCTAAAATTAACGGTTCTGGTGATTATCAACAATTATTACAAAGCAAGTATTTATTATTTGTCGGTACCATTGAACCTAGAAAGAGTCAAAATATTGTATTAAAAGCATTTGATACATTGGCAAAAAAGTACCCTGATCTAAATCTGATTTTTATCGGCAAACAGGGCTGGAAGGTTTCTCAACTAATTCAAAAAATACAATCACACCCCCTTATTGATAAACGACTACATTGGCTAAATAATATTGATGATACCACCCTGAGTTTATTTTATCAGCACGCCTGGCTGGTCATTTATCTCTCCAAACATGAAGGTTACGGATTACCAATTGCTGAATCATTGCGCTATAACAACCTTACCGTTGCTTCAAAAAATAGTTCTATGTACGAAGTGGGACGCAATTTCGCCGACTATGTAGTCTATAACAGCCAAAACGAAATTATTGATTTAATTTCTTTATATTATGACAATCCTCATTTAGTCCGTTTAAAAAAACAATATATTCGAGAGAACTATCAGATTTTAAAATGGGATAAAGTCTGCCAATCTATCTCGACAGTATTCAAAAACTTTCCCGACACACTTAAAAAACGTCAGAAACATATACAAAAACTGCAGTTTATCTTTATCAGTATAAATATCGATACTTTGCAAGGAACACTAAAAGCAATTGAGCGACACATTAGCTTTGTTGATGAAATTTTTATTGTTACTAGTTCTGAATGTTATCCCAAAGCGGAAAAGTTAAAATCCCAACATCCTATAACCATTATCGATGAACGTCTCCTATTAGGTGATTTGTACAACGAATTTATTAAAGGTGATCATGTTACGAAAAATTGGTTTTTACGGGCTAGTATCTTAGAAATCGAAGACTTAAAAGATGAATTTATTATGCTGGATGATGACAACCGGCCGATTAAAGATATCGATATCGGATACTTTATCAATGAAGATGGTCGTTACAATGCCTACTTTTTTTATGATATCCTTAACTGGAATCAACGTGGCAGCGATTATGACCAAGGGCAACAAAATCATAAGGAGATACTGTCCCAACATGGCCTGGAATTATTATGCTATTCGTCTCATGCGCCCCAGATAATCAACAAAGAAATATTTACCGAAGCGATCGAACTTTTTTATCCCATTGGATTAGAAAAAGCCATTGACGAATGGAGTATTTACTTTAACTATGCAATTTCTAAGTATCCATTTTTATTTAATAAAAAAGTTTTTGAAACATTTAACTGGCCTGCTAGAGCGGCAGATTGGCAGTACCAATATATTCCGGAAACATTCTCATTTGAAAACTTTTATCCCTCTTTATATGTTGAAAATCCTTCCCAATTAAGTGAAGAAAAGCCTTTTTTAAATTCTCATACCCTAGACGAAAAAATAGCCATAAAACAGCGGCAATATGCCCCTTATCAGACCACACAGGCCATTTTTGAACAATACCAACATTATCTAACCCATAAAAACCGATTTTACGGATGTTTACGTTTTGAACAAGAACAACTCAATTGTTACCTGTTTAGCGTACCCAAACATATTATTGCTATCGGTAATGCTATGTTTCGCCTAACAATGAATGTCAAAGTAGTTAACAAGAGTAATACCCCCCATGAATTGCAATTTTATTATCTCATTAATGGTCATATGGGACACTTCTCCAATTGGAACGTAAGTGATGCAACCTATAGTGAAACTATAATCGAACTGCCAATTTCAACCTATGGGATGCGGCGTAGAATTAGCCAACTCAAATTAGATATAAAAGTAGACAATAAGCCTTTATATGGATGTGCTTCACCCTACAAAATTAAACTAAGCCAATTTAAAGATACTAGCAAAATCAAATTGCCGAATACACAAAACAAGCTCAATCAAATTGAAATTGAATCATTTGAATTAAATAAGATATTAAAACGAATTGCAAGATCGTGTTTTATTGTTGGAGATATTTTAAGAGATGGCTTAAAAAAATTATTTTGAGAAGATAGAACGTATCTACAATGACTAGGTTAAATTCTCAATAGGGAATACAAAAGAAATATAAGACTTCACAAATCTGACAACCACAACAAGTATGTTTGGCGCAAATTTTGATGCCCAATAAAGTAATGGCGAAGAGGGGGGGATTCGAACAACCGCTACATCTTTACAAATCAACAACTTATAATCCAATCGTGTCCATTTTGTGTCCAAATAACCAATTATAAACAAAAACAACAATCCAGTTTTGTTTAGAAGATAACTTAAAATATCTTTCCTGACAAGATTACTTAATTTCCTTGAAAGTCCATTCTGTCTAACCAACTATTCCAGTTTATATAGTCGTCATCAAAACCAATGTATTTAATTATCACTAGAGGTAATAAAAGTGCTAAGGGCTTATGGTAGGTAAATAATGAATAAGTAACAGATTGATTATTTTGATTGATAGTTTTTTCTAATTTCCCGTTGTGAAATAGAGAGCTACGAACGTGAGCATAGCTTGATATAGATTTTAATAAATTACCTGCATAATTTTCTCTTACATCAAACCCATAGTCCTGTAAAAATTTTGAGATTGGTTCCGAACAGTTTTTTGAATCATTGTTTAAAACCTCTCTACTTAAAGATTCTAGAGCAGAAAAAAGAAGATAATAAGATATATCAACATAGTCTCCTCTCATACGATAAACCTCTATTATTCGAAAAAAAGCACCTCTGAATATTTTATTATTTGGATCCGATTGATCTTTTAATTTATTAAGCGCCATTTGAATAAAATTCTTTCGAGAGTCTCTTGATATTGAATCACTAATTATAGTTGGAGAAGATTTATTTTTAAGTTCATCTCTTATTTTAAGAGGATAATTTTCTGGCAGATCATTATATTCATACTCATTACTTAGTTGATTAGTGATTATAATATCTTTTTTCTCTATAAAAGAAAGTACCGACTCTAAATCATATATTAACTGTCGGTAGTTTAAGTTTTGTTCATTAATAATTTCCAAGAATGCTGTTAGACTGTATTGTTTTTGATCTTTGTTTTTTATTGGAATTAATCTAAAGTCGTTAAAGTCAGTTATTATCGAACAACCATATCCATAAACCCCAAATCGAATCATTAGCCAAATATCTCCATTCAATAATTAATATGTATTACATTCCCACAAACCTTTTTCTAAATTCATCCTCCAAACTTTACCATTATGCAAACAGTTTTCTCTTGGTTCATGTGGGAATATTGGAATAGGTGTTTTTGATGAAATTTCCTTAAGTCTATGTTCTCTGAACTTAATAGCTTTATCTAATGATTTAATAGCTTTTTCATACCTTGAAATACTTTTTATTAGTTTATTTTTAGAATAGATTCCTACTCCCAAAATATTAATATCCAATAATTTTTTTTCATAATAAGTTGAAAAAGGTGAAGATAAAGTAGCAGACTGGCCACTAACTTCTTTAATAACCTTTGGAGAATCATTTATTTGGTAAACAATTTTATGCCTTAAATTATTTTTTAATTTTTTAGCATTTGCGATAGACATAGGAATATAAAACCAAGTATTGTTTAAGTAGTTAATCATATCAGCATCAGTTGTAAGAAGTTGGTTAAAATACATGTGGGTACTTTCAACTTCCACAGAAACACCAAATGCGTTGGCTTTAGTAGAGGTATAATTTTCCCTTTTATTATTTAAAGAAACCCGATAATTTTCTTTTTTTACCTTATCTAGAATAGATCCATATGACGAACTTATTTCACCTATTTTTAGGCTCCATTTTTCTGAGTCAGCATTATATATAAATCCTTGTGGCTCATAGTCAGAGGCATATACGTTTATTGAAAATATCTTACTTTTTAGTTTATTTTCTCGTTGGTTTTTTCTTTCTTTAAAGTCTAAAGATTTTTCAAATTCTCCTTGTTTCAAATCATTTAGATTTAATTCTTCAATTAGATTACTTACATTATTAAAGTCATTTTTATTTAATCGACCTTTTAGTTTGATAGATATAGCATCAGCGCTTTGTCGATATTTCTTTAATCTATCTTTGAGAATTTTAATATTATTTTTTTCATCTTTTATAAATTTGTCAAACTTTATTTTTTTTGTATCTTTTTGGATATTTTTAATTTTACTTTGATCTTTATTGTTAAGAAGTTTGGGTGTTGTTTTTTCATGCTCATTAACTACATTTTCAGGTGAAGAATTAGTGCTAACACAGCTGCTTGTTAGAATAAATAAAAATACATACAAAAACAATTTCATTATCTAAATCCTTTCGTTTACTATTCACTTTTTTGTATCAAGATTTGAACAAGCTGAGTAATATAAAAATATTACAGATGTAGTATTAAAGTCCTGGTTCCAAAGGGCATAATGGCTACAAATATTTTAATTCTTCAATATTTTGCTGCCATTTATTATAGTCATAACCTTGTCCCTGAATGAATTTTCTCACTTGAGCATCTTGGGCCATAATTGAGTTTAAATAGTCAGTTAAAACCTCGTGCATTCGACAAGCACCTATTCTTAAATTTTGAGATTTAGGATATTTTTTTGATATAACACATTCATCACTGTTATCTCTAGCTGAAGCAAGTTTTCCAATTATTTCGTTTTTATCATACCCTGCTGGAAGGCTATTTGCAGATTTTCCAACAAAATAAAGCCCAACAATTATTAATAATACCACTAAAAAAATTAATTTCATTTACCACCCCCATACAAATATATTTTTAACTATTTTCGTCAATCATTTCAAGCGAAGTGTTTAGTTAATGAATATTGTTACCATCAACATTACCAATAATCTGCTGTTCTGGTATTCAAATAAACTCTGTCTTTATATCCATTACACCAAACAAAATAAACTGGTGCTGGTTTCTGATTTTGTGACCTCATCCATCCATCACCACTAAGTTCTCTTATTGAACACCTTCCGCTTTTGACTAGTTCTTCTGATGCCTTTATAAAAACTGATTTATATCTTGAAAAGTCATCTGAATTTTTAATAGCATTAGCTATTGGTGAGTTGTAATTTACATTCTTTTTAACTGGTTTGTTTTTTGATAAATACATAGCGAATACCCATCTTGCTACTGCTTTGTTTTGTCCTTCAACTATTCCATCATACCATTCTGTAATTCTTGCCCATCCATTTACTACATCATAAACTTTAACTTTCTGTCCTTTGTCTAATGTATTTGTGATCTTCCCATTTTTTGATGGTTCAAGTCTTTCATTTAACCTGTTTGATGTTACATAATATGTTCCTTGTTCCATTGCTGCTGAATAAACATATTGTGTAAATATTACCAATAAAATAAAACCTATTATGGTATTTTTCATAAATAATCCTTTCTAATGTTTCTTAATTGACTATGGAAAAAAACCCAAATAGTACCGTTTCTTGAATTCTTATTCCAATGCAGAAAGTTCAGTATTTAACCTTTCAATATCTTTTTTTAAAGATTCTACAAAAACAGTAGTTACTTTTGCATTAGATGAGTTTTTGTATTTTCCAGAATTCCAAGCATTACTCTCTAATTCAGCTTTATGTAATATTTGCTCTTTCTTTTCTATTTCATTAATTATTTCTTGTTTTTTACTCATGCTTTTCCTTAATCACATTGTGTAGTTTTCATAAAAATATTACATTTCCTACAACAAAGACATTTTCAATTTGCAGATTTTCCAACAAAACAAAGTCCGACAATTATTAATAATGCTACTTAAAAAAAAATTCATTTTAATAACTACAACCCCTGGTTAACTATACAATTTTTAAGTTTATCCAGGTTTCCTTCTTGATTTTCTGGAAACTTGTCGCCGCACTCTATTATCTTGGTTGTGCATGTTGTGTCTCTGGTGCGAGCAGAACTCCTGACACATTCCATCATTTTATCGCCATAATAATTTGTATATTCTTTCTTTTTACTTGCTTGATTTTTAAGTTCATTTATTTCAACTTGTTTTAACCCTAATGAGGTTGAAATTGCTTTTTTCGCACCTTTAAGAGTAAATGTTGTTTCTTTGTATCCGCCTGTTGGTGAAAAATGTCTTACAACAATTTTATTCCCCTCCATTAGATTAAGTATTAAATCATTAGGAATATTTCCCTTGCCATGCCATATATTAAAAGTTATCCATTTTGGTGTCCAAGAATAGAGATGCATTTCCAGCGAATCTTGCATTCGAGCTATCTCTGATAAATCTACGGGGTTATTCTTGTCTATTCGAAATATAATTAAATTTTTATTGTCTATTTGATCAATTGATTTGTTTGATAATCTAAAAGATCCCCATACATTAAGAGCATTATCAAGACGATAAACAGAAAAAGAGTGTCCTAAGTTATTTTCTACTATAGCCTCTTTCCTTTCTTTGTCAGTCATTGAGTCTATTTCTGTTTTAACTCTCCATTCAGCACTAACCGTGAAATTACAAAATATCATCACTACTAATATTAATGACACAAATAAATTTTTCATCGCCCCACCCTAATAAATTAATTAAAAATAAATATTACCAGATAGTTACTAATAAAAAAACGATTTATGCTCATAGTATATGCAGATAATATCTATCCTCTTATTACCGATTTACTTTCATTAAACTCAGTTCCAAATATTTCAACTGCTCTATTACCAGCGTCTGGATTAGCGTCTGGAATCCATTTTCCATAAACACGAGCAATCATTGTCCAGTCTTTGTGACCCATTTGTTTGGCAACCCACATTGGATGTTCGCCTGCTGAAAGCATCATACTGGCGTAGGTATGTCTAGTTTGATACTGTCTTCTATATCTAACTCCAGATTTTCTAATCGCCCTCTTCCAATGATTTCCAATCACTTGATGACCAGTCCATGCTTTATCTGTATTTGGGTTATGGAAAATTTCTTCATCTTGTAAAAACGTATATTGTTTTTGTTTTTTTAGCGCATCTAATGCCGCTGGTAATAATTTAACATCTCTTTTTCCAGCTTTAGTTTTTGTTGTTTCTACTTTCTGTGCAGCTTCTGTTAATGCCTTAGATACTCTGACAGATCCATTTACAAAATCTATATCGTCCCATCTCAATGCCACTGTTTCAGATGGTCTTAACCCTGTCCAAAATGAAAACTGAAAAACATTACGAACCTGCCCTTGCATTTCTCCTAATATAAGTTGCATTTCAATAACAGTGAAAGGATCAACATCATCATCTTCTTTAACTTCTTCTTTTCTTGAATACGTCCACTCAGCAAGGATATTGTATTCAATTATTTCGTCTTCAACTGCCTCTGATAATGCTGTGCGAAGTGGAGACAATATGTTTGATATGTATTTGTTTGAAACAGTTAATTTTCTTGCCCATTGTTTTACATGAACACGTTTTAAATCGGATAAATTAAAATCACCAAATTCTGGTATTAGTTTATTGTTAATAATTTTCCGATACCCATCATATGTTGAAGATGATACCTCTTGTTTTTTATTACTGAGCCAACTTGATAAATATTGTTCTACTGTTTGTATATCACCAAGTTTTTTTGCAAATTTTATTGCGTTTTTTGAGTCTGGAAATGTAGATTTGTAATCAAACGTGCCAGATTCAATTGCTGCTAATATAGCGCACCGATGCTGATGAGCACGTTTTAAGTTAGTGGCAGTGGGCTTGAGTTTGACTTTTTCTCTGCAACGAGTTCCGTTATACCTGAAATCGATTTCGATACTGGTTTTAGAAGCTGGTTTGACCCCCTCAAAATTTGGTAATTCTCGACCCATTCTTCATAACCCTCTTTATTAATTAATTGGCGACCGTCAGGCGCTTTAATCCATACGTTACCCTCAACCCAAATTCCTTTGTTGATTTTTTTTCTGATAGCATTTTCAGTGTAACCCGATTCCTCAGAAAACTTTTTAATTGTAACGTATTTTGTTGACATTATAACACACTATTATTTACTTTTCCATATGGAAATTTCTATTTGGAAATATTTTTACCCACAAGTTTGGCAATTTGTTCTCATGTATCTATAATATTGTTCGTTTAACAATGCTATCTGAGAATGCAATTCATCAACTACATCAAAATTCCTGTTTTTAACCGCTATATCGATAAGTTCTTCTGCAGTTTTTATATCATCTTCTAAAGTTTTTAAATCCATTTTCATATCCCTACTTGTTAAATTTTTCTAAATATTTACATAAACACAATGGAACAAATACCATCCAACCGATGAACACAATTAGCCATAAAAATCCTAATAAATATTCCATATCAAACCTCAATTTCGCCGTTTTCCAGCCCTTCTATAAATTCAATTAATTGTTTACCTGTGACTCTAAGAGTTGGATATATACCGTTTTTATGAGTCTTATCACCTAAATTAATTGATTTTAGTTTCCCATCATTTATATAGTTTTTAATTTTGTCTGTACTTACCTGAAAAATTTCAGCGACTCTTTCCAATTTAAATACCAAATCTATTTCTGTAAGTTTTGTTCTTAAATCCTCAAAATCAGCTTCTGGTGGTCTATACACATTATGTAAAGGATGCTCTTCTGTGATTGCTTTTCTTTCTGCTTTTAACGCATTTTCTTTACAATCGAATCTTTCAATTGTCATATTCGCTATGCTTTTATACCAAGTACTATTGTTTTTATGACCGCCTATCCTGTTCAGTGCATTTAAAGATGTACCTACATATAACAGATGTCCTTCTGCATCAAAATGTCTATACAAATTGTGTCCATTTTCTTGGAGCTCGGCCATATGTATCTCCGTTAAGCGACTAATTTTAATTCTTGATTTCGATAATCACTTATCGCTGTTTTTAAATCATTTTGTTCTTTGTCCTTATTTTCTACAGCATTAATAACAACCAAATCGATAGTATCTTTTGCGATTATGCGGAAACATTGAACAGCATTTTTCTGCCCTTGCCTGTTGACTCGCCCATTAAATTGTTCATAATATTCCAGGTTGTAATTTAATCCGAACCAGACGAGAATATGACAAGAGGCTTGTAAATTTAAACCATGTCCCATGCTGGCTGGATGACCGATTAACAGTTTTATTTCACCTCTATTAAAACGTTCAACCATATCAACTACTTCTTTTTCAGAAGCGCCTGTCATACATTCAGCAATATCTTTGTAACGTTTTAAAAGTTCTTTTTTTTCTGATTGGAAATTGTAGGCAAGTAGAATTGGTGAATCGCCAGTGAGTTCTAATATCTCATCAAGTTCTTTATATTTGGCATCATGAATAAATTCTTCCTCTACTTCATCACCAAATTCATCAATTTTGTTGTAGATAATTCCACTTGTAAATTGTAATAATTTATTTGCCATATCTACTTTACTATTAACTTCAAGAGGTTTACCGCTATCAAGTTCTATAAAAAAATCCTTTTCTAATCCTTTATATTTTTTAAATTTACGCTGAGGTAATTCAATAACTCTATCAATAACAATAAATTCTGGCATATCTAAATAATCATTAGCTGCAAGTTCTATTGTTATGTCTTTTACCTTATTTATTATTCTGTCTTTAGTGTCAAAACGTGCTTCATATTTTTTAAAATTTCCAAAATCAATTGAGTTAAAATATCTCTCACGAAATTTATAAAAACTTGTACCCAAACGTTTACCTTCATCAACCACATAAAATTGACCGAATAAATTTTCATAACCATTGCTTGCAGGACTTGCTGTTAACCCTACCCTACGCTCGAAATGCATTAATATTTTTTTAAATTCTTTGAATCTATTTGATGTTGAATGCTTTAACTTAGAAACCTCATCGAAACAAATATGTTTAAATGGCATTTGTTTATTTTGATTAATAAAGTAATGTTGAAGTTGAGCTGTGATCCATACTAAATTTTCGTAATTAGTTAAATAAACATCTGCAGATGTGAACAATGCTTTTTGACGTTTTTTTTCTGTTCCCAAAATTGAAGAGAATTTTAAATTATTAGCATGTGACCACTTTTCCGCTTCTTGTCTCCAAGTTAATTGACAGACGGTTTTAGGAGCTACAATTAACCAGGAAGCTTTTTCAATAAAATTGTTTATAAATGCTATAGCAGTAAGCAAACTAACAGTCTTTCCGAGACCCATGTCAGCCCAATTCATAGAGTGATTGTTTTCAATCATATGCATAGCTAAATCATCTTGATAAACATGTAACATTTCAGGGTGGAGCATTTGGTTCTACCTATTTTTCTAATTTATTACGTTCAGTTCGTGTCAGTTTTTGAATTCGTTTTTTATTTTTACCAGTCATGAAATTTGGTATTGTTTTTTCCACTACTTTTACAATGCGTTTATTCATTTCAAATTCTCAACAAATTGATCAACACCGTCATAACCCTCTACCAAACTAAAATTACCGTCATTATTTAAAACTTTCTGTTCAAACAATTTTTGTTTAGTCGTCATTTTTCCACCATCACGTTTAAGCTCAACAAAAAATACTTCACCTTTAAAAAGAACTATTCGATCACTAACACCTCGATTTGCAGGAGAAACAAACTTCCAACATTCACCGCCTAATGCTTTAACCTTACGCACAAGACGGGCTTCAACTTGTTTTTCGAGTGGTGAAGTTTTTGTTTTGATTGGTGGAGGAATATTCATATTTAATTCAACTTATCGTTACCAAAATGTGGCATTTCAATCATTGCGTCATAACCACTTGCTACTTGTTTTTTGTACTCTTCCAAGTGTTCTTGATACACACCTTCTGTAATTCGTGTACTGTTTCGTTCTTCATCCAATCGTCTCAGGAATGCAAAATATTCTTTTGCACCAATTCGTTTGATTAGTTCGCTATCAAGAGTTGCTATTAATGTGCTTAACAAATTAATTTTGTCGTTAACTGTTTCAAGTCGAACCTCTTTCATTAATGCATCTAAGCCGCTTTCAACATCTTCTTTTGTAAACATTCTCTAACTCCTAATTTTTTGATTAATTTATTAGCTTCATCAACGTAAAACTGAATATCCAAATCACATGGCAACTCATCTTCAAGATCCATCATTGGCATACAGCAATCACTGCCAGCGACTTTTGGAAAAGTACCTTTATCATTGGATTTACATTTAAGAATCGGGGTATCAGTGGCATCAGAACGATACCAGCGAATGGTTTCACCAAGCAGTTCTCCATCTTTTTGAGCACCACCTGTTGATTTTTTCAGCGTTAAAAATTTGGTTACATCTTCGCTACTAGATATGTAGTCATATGTGTCGATACCATCCTTGGCGTATGCTTTAACAGCATCGTAAATAATTTCATTGGAAGGGTTTTTATTTAATCCTGTCTTATTGAATATTCCGATACCCTTAACATCAACATCACCATTATCAGTTATTGCAAAATAATTATTAACATCCCTGTAATGAATTGAATCATAGAATGTATAATCCATTAGGAAGCCAGTATTAAATTCCCAATCTCTAATAACACTGTCAAAATAATGTTTTTCAGTTCTTTTTAATTTAACAGTGATCCCGTCAGTGTTTGCACTTAGTGCCTCTATTCCATTAATATCTAACTGCTCAATCAACATCAATAACAGCAATTGACCGCTAATCGTGGTATGGAACAAAAGATCTGGCGAATATAAAACAGAATATTTACTACCCAGTTTCCCAAATGTTCCATTGATTAAAATCTTCAACGATTGCTGAATTGCGTTGTATTTGTGCCATTGAGAACTCCCATATTCCGACTCTTTCATTTTTCGTTTAGCATCGAGTCGCTGATCGACGAATTTCTTAAATATTTCAACAAACAGCTCTCCCATATTTTTTGGAGTCAGACCTGCGGATAAAATCAGCCTCGGGTAAAAACTGGCAACATCTACATCGATAATTTGGTATACATCATCTGAATAATAAGAAGCCGCTTTATCAACCGAATGCAATCCACCCATTCCGAGCTTGTACTGCTTATTTGATACCTGAATTATTTGACCTAGCTTTGATGGAAGTTTTACTTTCCCAGAACCGTCCAGTTCATAAACAGCGTTTTCACATGTTTTTACTAAATCTTTAAAAAATTCTGTTTTAAAATTAATGAAATATGGAGCAATATATTTATAAGAATCTTGAGCTTTATTTTTACCTAACACCTCACCAGTTTCTTTTTTAAATTCGTGCTTCATTACATGTTCAGCAATTTGAGCATCCGATTTAGAACGTAAATCAATACCATATTCGTCTGATAATTTTTCACGTAATTTAATTTGTTCTGAAACAGCTGAATAAAGCTCTGATATTATTGTTAGATCGTTTTGCAGACAGTCATTTAACGCAGGCAACTCAACAGGCATTATGAAATTATCATGATGAATTGGTAACTCTTGTAATTTTTGACTTCCATTTCGTGCAGCATAAGCTTCAACAGATGCATCACCTGGAAGTATTTCTATCAGATCGATATGATTAATTTTTGGGATTTTAACGCTGTATTTTTTTTCAAAACGCCACGGTAAAATTTTGTTATTGATGAGGTCATCATTTGCTATTTTTAAATGGTAATTATTAGCACCTGATATATAAAGAGCCAGCAATAGAATATGATTTTTGTTTCCGTTATATGTAATAAATTGATTATCTTCATTCGATATTAAATCCTTTAATTCTGATAATTCATGATCTTTTTCATCGTTATACATTTTTAAAAATTTGTATTCATTCGATGAAATATTGCAAACACCAATCTCAAAATAATTTAAAAAACAATTTATATGTAACGTAAAGATTATCATACACAAGTACCGCAATATTTAAACAAATCAATTAGATAAACAGGAACCCCAAGACCTTTTGCTCGTGCCACATATTTACAATCACTGTAATTCTCTATAATCAAAACGCACGCAGATAAATTACCGTTCAATCTTGCATAATGTTTAGCTTGACCAACACATTCAGCCCACTTATCTGCAAAATCATATTCAATTGAAAACACATCATTCAAACAGTCTGTACGTGTATTATCTGAATTTTTAATTTCAACAGATTCAACAGGACACGTTTCATTTACATATTCACTTTCGAGCATAAAACGTGCTGCACTTGCCTGATGGGATATAAAAAAAACAGCAATCAGTAATAAAAAGCAGAAAATCAAATCTTTAATATCCATTACAGCCAACCGTTTGATTGAACTTCACCGTTAGCAATCTTTTCAAAATTAGATTGATTTGATCTAATAACCTTCAGAGCACGCTTGTAAAAATTTCTTAAATCAGTGTTTTCCTCTGAGTCAATTCTCAACTTCAAAATATTGATTGTTCCTTGAACGCCCATCTCTAAAATCCAACTCGGTATAACGCTATTTTTCATTTGAATTAACCTTTAAGTTTTTATCCCATTTCTTACATAACAAATTATCTTTATGTACCTTAAGAAGTTTTTGAACATTCGCCTGACCTGATAAATATATGGCAGTGCTTTTTCTAATTTTTGAATCGTTTTCATTTAAATGTTCGAAAACAAAATCAAGCAAATCCTCGAAATCTTCTCTATTTTTTTCAATTACATATTTATTTTTATGAGTACCTGTAACACCATGTCGTTTATACAATCTAGCTACAGTTTTTCTTGAGTAACCGACTTCATCACCAATTTCAGTAAAGCTGTAATATTTATCTAACTCTTTTAAAACATTTTTCATTTCCATAATTACGAACCTAAAAAAAAGAAGCTGCCCTGGGAAAATATAGTATGAAAAACCAGGACAACTTTAAAATGCCAGAAGAGATCTGGCTGGAAGGAAGGATTTTCTGTTTATGCAACGTACCCGAGTGAAACTATGTCATCATGACTTAAACCTGTATCTATTAAATCTTGATAACTTGCACCGTTAGCTGCTTCTGTCATTTGATACTCAGGTTGTTCAATACGTACTTTTGAAGTTTCTGGGTTTGATGTTTTTTCCTTGACGCTAGGCACTTCATCTTTTACAATAGATCCTGCCCCAAATGAGGCTGCAACATTAACCTCTGTTTTTTTATAAGGTTTTGAAGGTTTACCCTTCTCTATCAACTGAACACCTTTCAAATTACAACCGATACCCTTTTTCTGTTTGTACTCATATGTGTACAACTCGACCATCACACGAACTTTGGCTTGATTGTATAAATCACTATGACGAGATAGAGCAAGAGGATTTCCGTCCATATCCATCTTATCGGGAGTATCGAACACCTGTGGTTGATGAGTAGCATTGGCCTTACTGTTTAATATCATTTTTCCAAGTTTACTTTTGGATCTTGATTCGTCACCATCTCGTAATTCACCTGAAAAATTCCCAACTGGCTCTTCACCGCCGAATTCTGATTCAATCAACTTATCTCGTTGTTCGTTAAAAATTGCGATATTTTCTTCATCATCTTTATCTATACCAAATGTGCCAGAGAAAACCCCTTCATCATTCACTTTGTCTAGAGATGTAAAAGTTGCAGTTAATGGTTTGTTAGTACCTAAAATAAATGGTGCAGTTCTCATAATAAAATTTCCTTTACTTATATAAATTGGGAACACTAATCTTTAGTGCTATGCTACTTTTCTAAAATTTTCAGCTATATCATTGACCGAATCACGCTTGTCACTTTCAACAACTAATTGATTACTGCCGTATGTTGTGTTAACCATACTTTCGATTTCTTTCTTGATATCTTTATCAAGTTTTACTTTTCTGACTTGAGCAACCGATTTCATTTTTGTTTCAAAATAATCAGTTGGCAGTAGTCCCAAATCATCAAAAATTTCTATCATTTCGTCCTGAGGTTTTAACCATTTATTAGTTTTGCGACCTCGCACGAGCTTAAATCCTGGAATGTATTTACCTTCACTATTTGCACGCTTGTATGCTTCTTTTTCAATATCTTTCAGATAGGATTCTATAAAAGGTTTTCGACCTAAAATTTCAGATATTTCATCGTTTGTTAATTTGTTTAATTCACGTTCAAGCGAATCTTCATTTAAATCTGCTATTGCAAATGCTTCTGATATTTCCTTCATTACCATTTCCTTTCGAGCTGTACATTCGATTGCATTGTGACAAAAGTTACATGCGATGGATGGGTTATATTCATACTCACCACTTACCAGAGTATTTAAAACCTTATAAGATTGTAACTTTGCATCTTCAATGTAATCCGTTAAAAATTCAGATGTTGTGCTCCACGTTTTCCATTCATGCTTATAACCAAAACGTGGTTGCATAATTACGATTTCAATTTCTTTAAAATCACTAATTTCTTTACCTTGTTCTGCTATTGATCCAGCTGTATAAAGTAACGCTTGACCATTTTTTACTTCGCTTACCTCAATACCACGCCCGTATTTCAAATCCACCACGATGATTTTGTCACCTTTAATCATCACAACATCAGATGTACCATCGCAGTATTTATGTCCAAAAAATTTCTCTAATGAGACACGACGTTCTGGATATATTTCCCAGCCTGCATCTTTATAAGCTTTAATTCGCTGATAGCATTTTTCAATTTCATTTCGCATTTCATCCGTATAATCAGACTCTTCAATCTGACGATAGCACTCAGTTGCATAATCTTTGACTTCTTGACTGTTGTTGTCATTGTTGAGTACATAATCCAGATCCTTTTTTGAGTCAGTTAAAATTTGCTTTGTTGTAAAATTAATATTTAACGGAGATGTCCAGGTTATAATTGCTAACTCAAGAAGAATGTGTCCTGTTGTCCCTTCAATAGATGCGATATTATCGACAGCTATTTTTCTGCTTTCTGCTAATCTATATGCATATGCAGTACATCTATTTTTAAGCCAAATTTCGTAGGATGATGGACTCAAAATTGCGTGTCCGTTATCAGTAAAAATAAGGTTTACAGCTTCAGCGATTTTTTTTAATTCAAAGTCCATCATCTTTACCTATTGCTAAAATTAAGCTGCTTTTTTAGTTTCTTTAACTAAATCAGGCGATGATTTGATATCATCTAAAAATTTTGAATAGTTTGATGGCTCAAGCTCATCCATTGTTTTTGAATATTTATTCAAGCAAGCCATAATTGTGGCTGGACCTTTAACTTTCATTAATGAAGCCACTTCTTTTTGAACATCTTCTTTTGTAAGTTCTTTATCATCTAATTGAACAGCCTGTGGAGGAACACCAAAAGGAATATCGTCGGTGCAATCAAGCTGACGTTCTTGTTTAACTTCTACTTTACTAACTACCGTTTCTTGTTCTACTTCTTGCTCTACTTCTTGTTCTACTTCTACTTCTTTACTTTTTTCAACACTTAATAAACGTGTTTCGAAATCTTTTACAACACTTGTTAAGTTAATTACTGCTTCTGTCAAACTTTTTAATTCTTGCTCAATCATTTTATTCATCCTTTAAAAACATTCTTTGTTTCAATGATGAATATTACAGCATACTTTTAATTACATTGCAAGATTTATTTACATCCTTTTAAATAATAATAATTTATATTCATCACATATAACAAACATAAACACTTAAGTGACTGTATTAAAAGCCTTTCTCTACACTTTAAATAGCATTACTTTAAATTCAACTTATTTTTAACACAAATCAAAACTCACAGATTACAATTTAATTCATCATTTTAATTAATTTTCTTTACTTTTCATCAGTTATACCTTAAAATATTTCATCATATTAAATAAATCAAGGAGATTAAAAAAATGACTAAACGAAAACGAGGAAGACCACCTGGAACTACAACAGGTGCAGGAATACGTTCTACTATTGTTTTAGATAAGTGTATTGACGACAACTTAAAAGAAATAATGGACGAGAAGGACAAGCGTAAAGCGACATTAGTTTCTGAAATCATAACTAAATATTTGGATTTATATAAGAATGGTACTGATATTTTAGATGACAAAATAACGATAGGTGAACCACCTTCTTATATAACAGATGATAATATTCCTGTTGATGTTGAATATGCAGAAGCACATCAAGATGAGGAACCAGAATACTGTGAAGCGCCTGAACAAACACAAGAAGAGATTCGAGAGTTTGGAGAGCAGGTAAATATGATTCATAGACTTGCAGATGAATATCTTATGAAAATGTTGAAGAATGGAGTTGATTTAGCTCCTGAGAAAAAATATGTAGAGGCGATGGCTTACGCACAGAAACGATATGATGAATTAAATAAAAAAAAATAGGAAGGATACAATATGGCGCTTAAAACAAGAGACTATATTACTATCATTAAAATGGATCAGCGCACAGGTAAAGAGTACGCTGTAAAAGATGGTAATTTAATTAAAAGCCCTGCTCCTTTTTGTGGTTATGGGTGGGGTGAAACAGTTCATGTTTCAAATGTTAATTCTTTTTCAAAAATATTGAAGTCGGTTAGCGAAGATACCAACTCTGCAATTATATTAGGATATATACAAGGCACAGAATGTGGAAAACCATATCGATTAGTACCGAAAGACCGTTTTCTGGAGTTAGCAAGAAAGAATAAAAAGCGACCTGGTAATATTATTAAAAAAACCTTTGAAGTAGATGGTGTAACATATGCTGCACGTGTTAAAACCTTATATAGTCATTCATCTTGGTTCGGTTTTGATCGAGATTTAGTTGATGGTATGCCAGATTTGTTGAAACCTGATGCTAATTTTGAATATTGGTGGAAAACTCAAATGTATAGTTTTTTACCGATGCTAAAAGATGTGTCATATGTATGTGTTGGAAGTGCCAGTTCTCGTGTTGTATTTAATAATGAAGCTATGGCAAAAGGTAATGCTCACGTATATATGAGAGCTGTAGATGGTAGAGATACTGAACGTTTCGGTTCTGCAGCATTAGTACATAGCTTTAGTAGAGAATTTGGATTTCTTCGTCCTGTATTCGATTCTAAAACAAAAAGACAAATTGGCAATAGAAAATGGACAATATTTGACCCTACCACCTTTAGTCGTGAAAGAATTTTTTATGATGGGAAACCATCGTTAGCATCTGACGATGAAACATCACTTTCTGAAATGATTGATGTAATTTATATAGAAGAAGGAAACATTGAAGCAATAAATTTATCAAAAAATGCTGTAAATACTCGTGAACTTGAAATGCCGACAAAAGAAGAAATGGAAGAAATTGATGTTCATCTCGAAATTAATACCAATGGAAAAGTTACGACATCTGATACCAGATCATTAACTGGAGATATAACTATTACAGTTAAAAATCCTAAAACTAATGAAATATCAGAAATTACTGTATATGAATTTATTAATGGCGATGTTGATAGATATAGGTGTCAAACTCCATTTAGACCAGATTCTGTTTCGTGGGCAGGATATATAAGTAAGGAAAATGGATGTCATCCTTTTTTACATGATGTTGGAACTCAAACAACCTATCGATACAATAACGTCATTGAAATGTTTAGAAATGACAGAGTGGTTAAAACTAAAAAAGTTGAGAGTTCAGAAGACGAAAAAAATTCTGATGAAAAAATTGTGGAAGGCGACTTAATGGAAGCGACCGACCAAAGTGCATCTACCAACCCACCTTCACAATTAGACTCAAGTATATCAGAAAGAAGTAATCAAGAAACTAAAACTATCACTAAAAAAATCAACAATGAAGTAGATGATATTAGAATAAAATTACTTCAGAACCCCATAATTCCCAATCAGGCATATGGCTATCTACAACATGCATCATCTGAATCAAGATTAACTGAATCAGGTCTTGCGGAAATCATGAACTATTATTTTGGCCGAGTTGTTAAATATGTTACAGAGCACAAAGCATATTTCGTTTGGAATGGAGTACGATGGGAAGAAGCAAACGATGGAATCACTCGTCAATTCTATAATTGGGTAACAGAGAATTTAGCCATGTTTGCGTCTTCATTATCTGATGATGAAGTTGATTTTATTAAATTTGTTTCCAGGGCGTTAAATAAAACCTGTTATGAAAACACCATAAAACTATTTAGTCACAATATTAATATCATTACTAAAGCAGATCGATTTGACACCGTTAAAAATATTTTCAGTGTTGGTAATGGCTATATTGATCTGAATGTAAAAAATGGAAAGCTCGTGGGATTCAAAGAACCTGATATCAAAATGCTTTTAACAAAAGGTATTGAAGTTAATTATGATAAAAACGCAACTTGTCCAGAATTTGAAAAGGTAATGATGGAAATAATGTCTCATGATAAAGAAATGGTGGATTATATTCAGCGTCTGATCGGCTATACAATGCTCGGTCGTCCATACGAAGATATAGCAATTTTTTTAAAAGGCGAAGGGAGTAATGGCAAATCAACATTCATGCACATTAATGAAAAATTATTTGGAAGTTATAAGTCAACAATTGATAAAGATGTTTTGATGAATAAAACATTTGTTGGTAATGAATCCCCCTCCCCTCAAGTTTTCAAATTGCGTAATTCCAGAATAGTCAGTGTTACAGAAATAAAATCTGGAGACACTATCGATGATAGCCAATTGAAGAAATTGTCCTCTGGTACTGATACGATTGTTGCAAGAGATTTTTATCAAAGTCCTGTAGAGTTTAAGCCAACATTTGTTGTCTGGATTCCAACCAATAACGATCCAATAATTAACTCGACAGACGATGGCACATGGCGAAGAGTTATCAAAATACCATTTGACCGAAACTTTAAAAAGGAGTTTGGTGAAGACACTGATAAAGAACTTGGTGCTCGGATTATTGAAAATGAAATGCCAGGAGTATTGAATTGGGCGCTTGAAGGCTGCTTAAAGTATCAGCTTTATGGATTAAATACTCCTCAAAAAGTACTGGACAGTTCAGCAGATTATAGAAATAACATGGATGCTTTGGCTTTGTGGTTAGAAGATTGTTGTATTTTAGGTGACGATCATGAAGCAACAACAAAAGAATTATTTTTAAGCTATCAAGATTATTCTTCTGCAACCAACGATCAGACAGTAAAAAATGCCCAAGTTTTAGCTAAACGTTTACGCTCGAAAGGGTTCACACCAAAAAAACGAGCATCAGGAACTCAAGATAGAGGCTGGAAAGGTTTAAAAGTTAAAGTTAGCACCAATGATGTTATTGAACAATTTAAGCAATCAGCATAAAAAGTAATAGTTTTAACATTTGTATTAGCCTGACTTGTTCAGGCTTTTTTTTTGCTTGTATAATGCCAGTGTTTATTTTTGTCCTATTTGTTTTATATGGGCATTATAAGGACATTATGCGGGCATTTAAACTGAATATAATGCCCTTTGTAAATCTTTTTACTTATCAATACCTTATCTTAATTATTCTTTAATTTGGACATTTAGGACATTATTTTTAAAAAGTATATATAGATATTGAAAATAAGCTATTTAAAATGTTAATTAGTTAATTCTGATCTATATAAAAGAGTTTTAGTAAATAAATGCCCCAAATGAAATTCTGGCAATAAAACAACGCAACATTATGTTTTTAAAGATATATTTACAAATAAATTAATGCCCACGTAATGTCCCTTGTAATGCCCATAAGCAAACGTGTTAAAATTTGAAAATTCCTATAAATAAAACTGTGAAAAATTATAAAGAATACATTTGTAAATATTTTTATTGACATTTATCTAAAAATTGTTTAAGATCGTTTATTATGAAATATAAAATAAATACAGCAAAAGTTATTCAAAAATTATTGATCCATGATGGACCAGGCAAATCTAAATATACTCTAACAATAACTGGTTTCGGTAAATTGTATGGATGTAATCGCCAACGAGCTAATACTATTATAAAAGAAGGTGTGAAAACCTTAGATGGCATTGAGAGAGTATGTGAAGTTTTCGGTATTAAACCATCCAAATTCATAGCAATGGCAGAAGAGTTTGTTGAAGAAGAAGATGAGGAAGGTAGTGAAATAGATCTTCCAGTTTATTTAGATAAGAATAAATAGCTGTATATATTTTTTGCTTTATTAACGTGAATGAGGGAGTAAATACAAATGATTTTGTTTTTTGATTGTGAAACAAATGGTCTTAGTTCAGATAACAGTGTCCTTTCATTCTCTGCCCTGTTAGTAGATAAAAATACATATGATGTTGTTGATGTATTTGATAGATATTACTTTATAAATCCTGGCGAAACACCAAATCCAGAAGCTCTAAAAATAAATGGTCTATATCATGATGAGATTGTTAAGCGACGTGACAATGCAAATTATGCAACCCATTTCGTTGATGATTTTGATGTTTATAATTTGATAAAAAAAGCTGATAAATTCATCGCACACAATTTTAATTTTGATTATAAATTTTTAGATATCGATTCAAAATATCATATTGATAAAAACTCTCATTTTTGCACTATGTTTGGTTCTCAATACATAGTTAATCTACCACCTAATAAAGGTTACTCAGAACCAAAATGGCCTCGCCTTTCAGAGTCAATAAAATTTTTTAACATTGATATGAGTATTTATGACGGTGATTTTCATAGCTCGTTATTCGATTGTTACGGAGTTTTAGAAGTTTATAAATGTATTAAGCAAAACAATTTAAATTTAGCTGCGTAGCAAAGGATATTAGTTATGTATAAGAAATTAGAAAATTACAACTCAAGTGAATTACATATCATTTATCAATCTGTAAAGGAAGAAATTCAAGCCGCTGTAAATAGAACAGATAGAGAGGAAATCGAAGGATTTTCATTAAGTATCGATCAGATACCAGGATATGTTGATGAATTCGATGTTAGTGTTGATTTTTGTTTTGATCCATATAAATCTTATGCCTTTTGTCTTGTTGAAGATTACAGTTTTCTCAATGAAGAATTAGCAAATGATTTATATGAACTAAAAGATAATGCAATTAAATATGTAGCAGATATGACGTTGGCAATTGATTATCACAATCAGAATGAGGCGGCTTAAAATGATTTATAACTATATTAAATATCAATTAATCAACAGCATTATCCAAGCTAAAAAAGATATTAGTTTTAATGATGTAACTGGACTTAGTATTAATGTGAATGATATTAACGATATCGAAGTTAATTTTTATCAAGATGTTAATGCTACATTAAATTATAACTTATTTTATTATGTAAATTTTTTATTATGTAAGGATGTTTATAATCTAGTAACATCTTCTCTTGATGATATTATTCTTAAAATTTTGGATTCTGAGAAAATGAAAAAAGCTGTGTAAAAAATCGTGGATTTTTAAGATCGAAAAAACGTGGATAAAAAATCGTGAAATTTTCTCAATAAAAAATCGTGGAATTTTTAGATAACAAATTGGTAGTTAAAGCATGAATCAAAATTTTAAAATTACTGAACTATATGATGGTTCAGCTGCATTAATAACAATAGATTCATGCTCTAACTCATTAATACTTTTGGCAGAGATAAAAAAAATAATTAGAGATAAAATTAACAACTGTATAGTTTATTTCGATGAGTTCATCTACATCTGAATATATATACAGTATGAAATTTAAAAATAGTACGTTTGATTTTAATTCTGTTGATAAACATGATTACATATATCTTTATATATGATAAAAAAACTTGAGCAGTTTAATTGCTTAATTCAGCAGTTACCAATACAAAATATTTCTACCCTACTCTCCTTATAATTATCTTAATAAATATTCATCATAAAGATTTAATAAATTATTATAATAAAAATTCTCACAATTCATTTAAATGAAAATTATTATAATAAAAATCAATCATAATATTATTGGAATAAAAATTTTTATAATAAAAATAAAACGAATCTTATTTAAATAAAATTATAATAAAAATAACCATCACTAATTTAAATAAAAAGTCTACATTCATCTACATAGTCACCACTACAACTACACTATTAACATTTTAAAAGCTCAATACGGTTTTTTATTTATTATTTTAAAAAACATCCATCTACAAACACTGTCAAAAGAACTCACCAATATCTGTCTCAAATGTTTTTTCAAACTTACATAATGATTTTTTTTTAAATTTTTTATTTTTTATTCTGAAAAAAAAACATCCATCTAGCCTTAAGGGGTTCATCTTTTTGCATCATTCTACTCATATTTATTAAAAAAAAGATTAACATTTTTCAGAAATTTTTCGAACATTTTTAAATAATATGATGTTTGTTTTTATAAAAAAAAGATTAAAAAATATTTATAAGATGTTCATAAAAAGAAATTAAAAAAATTAGTTGTTGACATTATTTAATATGCATCCTTATAATATAAATACCGAATTACAAGTAATCCTTTTAAATAAAAAACAAAGTGAGAACATACTATGACTACTACAACAATTACAGAAACTAATACATCTACTATTGAACAACTACATGAACAATTGATGATAGAACTATATACAAATATTAGTTTAATCGATGATATAAAAAATATATATGCAATCAGTATTGACATTGTAAATGACACTATAAGCGTTGATATGTATTACAATATCAATAAAACATTTGCCCTTAAAAATGAAAATATAGAAGATGAATCAATTATTTACAAACTGTTGGATCTAGATGAAAAAACAATAAAAAATATTATTAATGAAATATTAACAACGAGAAGTTTTTTAAATAAAACTAAGAATTGGGAATTAAAAAAAGAAATCGAATTTAAAGATTTTAGTAATAATAATTTATTAGAATTAGAAGCCATTTAAAAAAAAGTAAATTTTTTTGTTGACATATGTTTATTTATTTATTAACATGAATTTAACAATTAAAATACATACTATTAAATAAAGGTTAGAAAAAGATGGAATATTTTATTATCACGATGATTGCATTTTATGCAATAAATTGGAAGCGTAAATTATGCGCAACTTTAGATGAACATTACTTGAAATAAAAAACGAGGTTAAGAAAATGAAAAAGCAAAATAATAGACAAAATCAAACTAAAACATTAAAGCAAATTAGACGACGAAATAAAATTGTCAAATTTAAAAACGTAATAAATAACAAGAAAAAAGACGCATAATTGTGTCCAAAATATTTCCAAATGGAAATTTAATTTAACAAAAAATAAAGGTATAAGACAATGAGTATAGATACAGTAGATGGCGTGGCACATGGATGGTCAAACGATTACGAAGCAACAACTGGAAATGGTTCATTACATACAGAAGGTAATGGGTTGTTAATTAGTTATAAAACGGTTATTGCTGTTAAGTATGATGATGTCGTGTTAATAGATAACGATAATCACAGTGTAACAACAGCACGACATATAAATAGTGCTATTAGTGCAACATATAAACATGTTATTAGATTACCTCAGCTTGTTATTAAAAAATATAGCAATGAAACATATTTCGGTTGGTACGATAATGTAAATTCAAGAAAGTGTGATAAAGATAAACATAAAGAAAATTTAGATTATTTAAAAAAGGAAGTTGAAACAAATTTATTAAAATCTAAACGAGCAAGAGTTAACGAAGATACTTATATACGTATTGCCAATGATTTAATCTCAGATCATAACTACTACATTGATTGCTTTAAACTTCGATATAAAAAAATATCAATTGATGATTATGATATTGATTCAATCAGCGAGAAAATAAAGCAAGCTAAAATTAAAAAAAAGAAGCAAGCTAAAATCGCTGAAAATAGAAAATTAAAAGAGCAAGAAAAAAACATAAAATCTTGGCTTGAAAATAAAATATATCATTTAGCATCTTCTAATTCACTACCAGTTTTTTTAAGAATAAATAAAGACGGTGACAGAATACAAACGAGTCGTGATGCTGAAATTGATATTAAACACGCATCGATTTTATGGAAAATGATTCAAAAAGCTAAGCGTATAAGTAAGGATATCAACGAAAATATTAAATTAGGTTTTTTTGAGCTTGATAAAATTTATAAAAATGGCGATATAAAGGTTGGATGCCATTATATTAAATATGAACAGCTTGAGAATATTGCTAAACAATTAAAGTATATATAACTCAAGTCGGGCGCATTATTGCGCCCATAATTCTTCCAAATGGAAATTTAATTTAACGAAAAATAAAGGAAATTATTATGAAAAAAATTATGGCAACTGATGAAGTGATCGAAAAATACAAAAAAGCTTTAGAAATAAAAAGAAGAGAAAAGCGAAAGCAAACCATAAAAAATAAGCATCTTTTTATTAGTTCAAATGAATTTAAAGGTGATTATTTTAGAGAAAATTACAATTTTTATTAATTGATATGTGTTTTATAATTTAATATTGAGAAATTAATTATTATAATGATGCTTGTAAATTAATTTTAACAATTAAAATAAGGAAATAAAATCATGAACAACTTTAATATTTTAAAAAACGACATTATTAGAGCTAAAAACGAAGCGTTGGAAGACATGAACAATAAAACGCTTAAAGAGTTTAGTTTAGATATAGAGATGGATGAAAGCGGTAATTTAACTGACTGCAGTGCTGTGTTCGGTATGCTCGACTATAATTCTTATTATTGTATTGAGAACGATAAGATTATAGAAGATTTATGGAATTTAGATACTGATGCTTTAAACAGACTATTGTCAGAAACTATTGATCTATATAACGATCATATAGAAGTGACTAAGTTTCATGATGATTTAATGCGTGAGGCTGTACAGGGGCTTAATTGGGAAGATGCAAAGAGCTTTTGTATAAGTTATACAGATTATATAAGATATACTAATGAGGTGGCATAGTATGAGCAATATAGAAGCGATAGCTGTTTTAGCTGTAATAAGCTATATATTAATACTATTACAATAATAATAATCACCATCATCACTAACTAGGGGCTTAATTGCCCCTTTTTTATGCGCTTAATATAATCATATTAATGTCATTGTCGCATCTATAACACTATCACCAATCATAACTATCATATCTATAGCACTATCATCAATCACATCACGACTATAACCATAGTACTGTCAGCACAACAGTCATCAACACATCGATACAACAAGCACCTATATATAGTTATACAACACAACAACTATATTAATAACTCATCTATATACATATATAAGAAGAATGATAACTAAAGCATCAATCACAATTCAGCCGCATATTAGATTTATTTAAGAGAATAATAACTATTCAAGCACATCATTCTTCATTCAACCATCATATACCAATCAATAAACTCTTTATATATCAATAACTTAGCAATCCATTGATATACCACAATTACCAATAAAATCAATCACTTAGAGGCTCCTGACGCTTTATAGAGACGGAACGGGCAAGGCGGCTCCCGCTTTTCGACAAATTTTTCGAATTTTACATGGGGGTTACTTCATTTACACAAGTTCCTCGGCGGCAAGTGGACAGAACATAGCACATTGTATATTATAATATTTACATATGTATATCTATATATAGCTAAATGACCACTAAATCTCATACAAACTCTCAAAAGAAATCACATTTCAATATTACTCAGCTTTCAGAAGCGTTTGGAATATCTCGACCAACGATTACAAAAATGTTGGGGAAATCTCCTGCTGCTGGAAAAATTGGTAGGAGTGATTATTGGGATTTAAAAGATATTGCAACACTAAACGATGTTCGTGATCCATATGTTCCTCCTGAGTCAACTAAGTCTGACGGTGACAATGTTCCTGAAGATCCAGCGAAAATGAAACCGTTTGATCGTGTGAACTATTACAAGGCCGAGGATTTAAAACAATCAACATTATTAAAGCAAAGAAAAAATGCACAAGAATCTCGTCTTTTAATTCCAGCAGAAGAGGTTGAATTTGCATTAGCTGATGGATTTAAGAAAGTGGCACTTACCCTTGACACCTTGCCAGATGCATTGGAACGGGATGGAATTATTGGTTCGGATGATATTTCTAAATTAATTGATTTGATTGATAGAGCAAGAAGTCAATTAGCACGTGATTTATCTGAATTATCACCAACAACAAATGAAATTGACAAACGAGGTGAATGGTGATGAATGCAGCAGAAATCATAGGACCAGCCAGAACAGGAATGTCACGAACAAATTATTTTGAAGATATCGAACCTATTTTTGCTAAAGAATTAGTAAAAGATGTTGGGTCAATTTTTGAACCTCCACGACGAATTCGTGTTTCAAATGCTGTTGAAGAGAATGTTGTCATAGCAACTCCAGGTGGTTTTTCAGGAAATTGGGCTGGTAGTCAAACGCCTTATATGGTTGAACCGATGGATATGCTTTCTTCACGTCAGCATACAACTGTAATTTTTGTTGGTCCTGCTCGTACAGGGAAAACTCAGGGACTAATTGACGGTGGTATTGGTTATGTAATGTCATCTGATCCGTCTGATGTATTAGTCGTTCACATGACTGAGGAAGCTGCTAGAAAATATTCAAAATTGCGTGTTGGTAGAATGATTGACAATTCACCAAATCTTCGAAAAATGCTTTCTGCTTCATCAAACGATAATAATTTATTACAAAAATTATTTAGAAATGGAACTGCGTTGATGATTGGATATCCAAGTCCAACACAGTTATCAGCTCAAGATTATAAGTACGTTTTTGTAAGTGATTATGACCGTATGCCAGATGACAATGGTGAAGGTGAAATCTATCCTCAAGCACTAAAGCGTACTCAAACATTTATGTCTGGTGGTATGTGTGTAGTTGAAAGCTCACCTGGACGAGATTTTCTTGATGTTAATTGGAGACCAAGTTCACCTTTTGAAGCACCGCCAGTAGGCGGAATTCTTGGCCTATACAACACAGGAGACAAAAGAATATGGCACTGGAATTGTCCAGATTGTAGTGATGAATTTCCACTTATTCCTGGATTAGATTTATTCAATCTTCCTCAATATGAAGAATTAATTGATCAAATTCTAGTTACATCTCCTAAAAAAGCGGCTATTGAACTAGCTGATATTGCGTGTCCAAAATGTGGATGTATTTTAGAACATCGTCATAAAAACGAGATGAATCTAAATGGTTTATGGTTGCCAGAAACTTGTAATCCATCATCTGTTGCTTCTTTTTGGTTATCTGGTACAGCAGCAAAATTTCAAACTTGGGAATCACTACTTGAAAAAGAATTTCTGGCATTAAAACACTTCCACCAAACTGGAGAAGAAGAAAAACTCAAAGCCACTCGAAATACCGATCAGGGCATCCCATACATTCCTTTTGCAGCTGCTGAATCAATGACAGCAGAAGATTTAATGGCTCGTGCAGAAGATTTACCAAAAAGAAAAGTACCTCATGGTGTCAAATTTCTAATAGCATCAGTTGATGTTCAAGCAAATAAATTTGTTGTTCAAGTTCAAGGTTTTGGTCGTTTTTTAGAAAGTTGGATTGTTGATCGATTTGATATCGTTTTATCGGATCGTGATCGTCACGGAGAAAAAGCATTACTAGATCCTGCTGCATTTAAAGAGGACTGGGATGTTTTAATCGATCAGGTTATTAACAAACGATACGAGCTTGATGATGATAGCGGTCGAGAAATGGGAATTATTAAAACAGTATGTGATTCTGGTGGTAAAGAAGGTGTTACAGAAAATGCCTATCAATTTTGGAAAAGATGCAAAGATATTGGGTTGCAAAAAAAGTTTGATCTGTTGAAAGGTGAGCGTCCAGATCGAAAAGCGAATAAACCAATGATTTATAAGACCTTATTGGATAAATCATCAAAAGCAGCAAGAAAAGCAAATGTCGGCGGCAAGTTGAACTTATTTTTAGTAAATACTACAATAGTCAAAGATGCAGTAAATGCAAACCTCAAGCGCACCTCCCCTGGAAAGGATTATATCCACTTTCCTTCCTGGTTGCAAGAGTTTTTTTATAAGGAACTTGTTGCAGAAATCAGGACAGAGAAAGGTTGGGAAAATAAATCACGCTCAAGAAACGAAAGTTTCGACCTCCTTTGTTACGCAAAATCTGCGTACCTAATACTTATGGATGATTATTGGCGTAGTGATATCAATTGGGATTCTCCCCCAGCATGGGCTGAAAAATGGGATAACAATTCTGAGGTTAGCGATATAAACAAATTTGAAACAGCTGCAAAACAAAGCAATGCAGTTGTACATAGACGACCACGAATGAGAATGAAACGATAAACATGGCTTGGACACAAACGGATTTAGACAATATTGAAAAAGCTATGGCATCAGGCCAGCGTAAGGTTCGTTTGGGTCAACGTGAAGTTGAATATCATTCTATTGAGCAAATGATAAAAGCTCGTGACTTTATTAAAGCAGATGTTGCAAAAACTACAGCAGTAGTAAGACGACCATCTGCCTATAGATCAAGAACATCAAAAGGTTTATAAGTGGCACGTAATAATAGAAAAATTAAACAATCTGCTAAACAGCTTATTAAGCGACACTCTACACGTGCAATTAAACCTGTTAAAAAGAGCGCTGATCAGCGTGCATATGAAGCCTCTTCTAATGGCCGTCGTCTTGGTGGGTGGGACTCCCCTTCTCTTTCACCTACCAATGCGATTACCACAGAGCTTGAACTTTTACAGAGACGTAATCGTTCAGCAATTAGAAATAATCCGTGGGTAGCACGTGCATTAAAAGCAGATGTAGCAAATGAGATTGGTACTGGAATTGTTCCACGACCTACTACATCTGATGACAGATTTAATAAAGAAATTTTAGATTTGTGGAATGATTACATCCATTTTGCTGATATTAATTCAAATTTAGGCGTGTACGGAATCCAATGGCAGGCATCACGAGCAAGAAAAGAATCTGGCGAAGCATTTATTAGAATTATTCGTCGTAGAAATGCAGAAGATTTGCCAGTTCCCTTACAGTTTCAAGTTTTAGAGTCTGAATTTTGTCCTGTCGGATTTAATAAAGAATTAAAAAACGGCTACAAAATAGTTTCAGGTATTGAAGTAAACAAGTATGGTCGAGTTGTTGCTTACCATATTTATCCAAAACATCCCTCTGATGAAAGTGTAAGTATTCACGACTTAATTCGTATTCCAGCATCGGATATGCTTCATCATTTTATACCAAATCGTCCAGGTCAGTTACGTGGTGAGCCTAGTGGAACTCAATCAATGGTTCGAGCATATGTATTTGATAAGTATGATGATGCAGAGTTAGGTAGAAAAGAATCAAGAGCACATTTTACTGGTGTTATTCGCAGACCAGAGTATGGAGAGCAAGACTATAAATTTGATCCAATTTCTGGTGAGCCAATAAGTAAGGACGATTCAGAAGTACCAATGATTGAAATGGAAACTGGTACGTTTCCAAATTTACTACCTGGTGAAGATGTTACCCTATTTGAAGGTGATGACGCAGGTAGAGGATATAAAGATTATCAACATTATCAGCTACTTGGCATTGCAGCTGGCTGGAATGTCCCGTACCAATTGATGAGTGGTGATTACACTGAAATCAATGATCGTTTGTGGCGTGCCATTATGAATCAGTATCAGCGTGAAGTTGAGCAAGTTCAAGATTTATTTGTAATCGCTCAAATTTGCAGATTGATGTGGAATGCATTTGTTAAACGAGCAATTTTAGCTGGAGTAGTTCAACCACCAGAATCATATAAAACAAATAAATTTGATTATTTGCGTTGTTTACATAGACCTCAATCTTGGAAGCATATTCATCCAACGCAAGATATTGAAGCAAAAATTTTAGAAATAAATGCTGGTTTAACTTCTAGACAACGAGTTGTAGATGAGACACGAAGAGAATCTGTTGAAGAAATTGATAGACAGCGTGCAGAAGATTTGCAGCGTGAAGAAGAACTTGGTTTAAATTATGGAGAAACGAATGAAGAACCCTTTGAAGATGCTGCGTAGATTGTTTGATAAAAATCCAGACAGTTTTGCAGTAGCTAATTTATATTCAAAAATGTCTCAACCATTATTTGTTCATCCTGAACTAGGTGAGAGTGTTGTTAGATCTTATTTTGAACTTTTTAAAAGTTCTGACATGCTTTCTCCCATCATGGATAATATGTCAAGTGGCACTTTTATGCAAGATGGAATTGCTGTTTTGGATATTTCTGGTGCTTTAGTAGCACGTGAAGAAGCGACTCCATGCGGCCAATCCCCTGTCAGTTATGAAGGATTAAAAGCTGAAATTTCTGATTTATTAATAAACGAAGAAATTCATACAGTTGTTGCAAGAATCGATTCTCCTGGCGGAATGGCTGCACAGAATATGGATTTATCTGATTTCATTTTTTCCTCTCGTGGTCAAGGTACAAAGTTGATTGCGATGGTTGATGATATGGCCTACTCCGCAGCATATGGAATTGCTTCTGCATTTGAAGAAATTTGGGTAACTCGTACAGGTGGTGTTGGCTCAGTTGGTGTTGTTAGTTATCACGTTGATCAGTCGGAGGCTAATGCAAAAGCTGGTGTAAAAATCGAATATGTCTATGCTGGCAATAAGAAAGTTCAAGGAAATCCAAATGAGCCATTGAGCGAAGAAGGACGAATTGAGCAACAGAATGAAGTTGACCGTCTATACAATATTTTTACTGCAACAGTAGCCAGAAATTTAGGGTTAAGTATTGATGACGTAAAAGCAACTGAGGCAGGAACATTTCACGGCGAAGAAGCAATTAAAGTCGGTTTTGCTCATAAATTGGGAACATTCGATGAGCTTTTATCCAGCTTGCTTTCAAATGATTTAGATGAAATCGAAGATGCTGAATTCAGTTTACTTGATGAAAAAGAAGGTATCGATTTAGAAGTTGAAAAATCTTTTGTTTCATTAGAGAAAACTCCTAAGTCTGAGATTGCAGAACAAGCCTTAGAAAATAACGAAACAAATTTAATCAAATCACGTTTAGAAGATCTGGACAAAGATACTATTCAAGAAATTTTAAATCTAATCAAAGAAGAACAAGAACAAGTCAAGAAAGAATCCGAACAGTTCAAAGAATACGTTACAGAAGTTAATGCAATCTGTATGGCTGCTGACGTACCTGCACAAGCTCAAAAGTTTATTGAAGAAGAGCTTCAAATCGAGCAAATCAGAGAAAAAGTTTTGGAATTAACGAGCAACGAAAACGTTGAAATCGAGAGTTCCACAAGTGTTGCTGTCGTGAATAGCAATGCTAAATCAAGCTCGCACTATAGCGACATTTATGCAAAACGCAAAGCGCAATGCAACATTTAATCTTAATTAAGAGGTAACTGAAAATGTTAACTGAAGGTAATTATAAAGCTGAATTTTTGCTTTCCGAAGCAAATGGAACTCAGTCTAGAGATCAGATCACAGTAGCTAGTGGTCAAAATTTAACTGCTGGAACTGTGATCGGAAAAATCACTGCTGATGGTAAATACGCTGCATATGCAGATGGTGCATCGGACGGAACTGAAACTGCTGCTGGAATTATATTAGCAGATGTTGACGCAAGTGCTGCTGATGCTGAGGGTGTCATTATCAATGGTAACGCCGAAGTATCTGGCGACCTGTTGGTTGGTAACGATGCAAATGGAACTGCTGATTTAGAAGCTTTGAAAATCAAAATCAGATAATCGATTAACAATTAATAGAGGATAATAAAATGCCATCTTTAGATATTTTTAATGATAATGCGTTTACAGTTCAGAGTTTGACTGACGCTATCAATGATACCCCTTACAAGCCTGGTCGTATCGGGCAATTGGGATATTTCGACGAAAAAGGGATCTCAACTACTTCAATCTCGATTGAAAGAAAAGGATTGTCTCTTAATTTAGTACCAAGCTCACAACGTGGTGCTCCTGGTAATGTTGTCAATGGTGACAAGCGAACTATGGTTGCGTTCCCTTCCGTTCACTTGCAAGACAATGCAACTATCATGGCTGACGAAGTACAAAACGTTCGTGCATTCGGCGAAGAAAGTGAGACTCAGTTGGTTCAAAGTATTGTAAACGAGCGTTTGGAAAAAATGCGTAATCGTATGGACGTGACTTTAGAATTCCAACGTATTGGTGCTATCAAAGGCCAAGTTTTAGATGCTGACGGTTCTACTGTACTAATGGATATGTTCAATACTTTCGGTTTGACCCAACAAACTCAAGTTATGTCACTTGCAACTGCTAGTACTAAATTAAAAACTAAAATTTTATCAGCTATGAAAAAGGTTGAAAACGTTTTAGGTGGTTTAGCACCTTCTGGTTATAGAGTTCTTGCTGGTGAGTCTTTTTGGGAAGAATTCATGTCTCATGACAATGTTGAAAAATCATATGACCGCTGGTTAGAAGGCGAATTCTTACGTCAAGATCCACGCAACGCTTTCTCTTTTGGTGGTGTTAAATGGGAGCGTTATGTTGGAAAGGTTGATGGAATCGACTTTGTTGGTGTTGATGATGCTTATTTAGTTCCTGAAGGTGTTATGGATATGTTTCTAACTAAATTTGCTCCTGCAGATTATATGGAAACTGTTAACACTTTGGGTCGCCCTTATTACTCAAAGCAAGAAATATTGCGTATGAATAAAGGTGTTGAATTGGAATCCCAATCTAACCCAATCACTATTTGTACTCGTCCTGATGCAATCATCAAATTAACCAAGTAACACAACCTATGGGTGGGTCTAACGACCTGCCCAGTCTTTTTCAATATTAATTTTTACGAGTTTTATCATGCCTGCCAAAATCGCTAGACAATCAAAAGAATTAGATATTGAAGTGGATAAAGGATCTACTCTTCGACACGCTTTCACGTGGAAATCTGGCAATAAAGGTTCAGAAGTTCCAGTGGATTTAAGCGGTTGTACGGCTCGTTTATTAGTTAAAGATTTAAACGAATATAGCCAAGTCGGAACTACAGAACTTTATGACATGACGACTGAAAATGGTCGAATCACATTAAATAATAATCTAGGTGAAATTGAACTTTACGTTTCTGATGAAGATTCAACTGCATTCACTTGGAATAATGGATATTACGGTTTAGAAATTTACTTCTCAAACGGCGATACGAAGCGATTACTAAGAGGTCGTTTTACTGCTTATGATGAAATTGTGAGGTAATCACAATGGCGAATTTCGACATCGTTGAAGTCGATAAAAACAGTACAGTAATAGAAACAATTAAAGGTAAAACTGATTTAGTTATTACTAAACAAGAGTCAATTGTTGTTACTGAAAAGGAAAAATCGACATTAATAGTTTCTAACAATAATTCCGAAATTATCACATCACAACCTCAAGGTTTACCTGGACGAGATGGTGTAGATGGTCATGATGGAATCGATGGAGACAGGCATTTTTCTTTTGAACAAAGCCTACCTTCAAACACGTGGGTAGTCACTCACAATTTAAATAAATTTCCCTCTGTAACTGTTATAGATAGTGCCAATACGGAGGTCGAGGGCGGTGTTGAATTTATAGATATCAATACTGTTCAAATTAGTTTTTCAGCAGCTTTCTCAGGGAAGGCATATCTTAATTAAGAGGATTTTACAAAATGGCATCTCCTAAAAAATTTTTAGTCAGTATTAATTTAAACAAAAACGAATTACAAAATTTTGTAGTTCACAATTTGGCATCTGCACCAACTTCACCTTCAGAAGGTCAGGCATATTTTAATACTGGTGATAGTAAATTCTATATGTACATCAACAGCTATTGGGTTGATATTACGGGTAACGTTACAGTTGTTACATCAAGCACTCCAGCATTGACTGTAGATTTAACCGATCCATCTGCACCAGATTTAACTATTGCAGATGCTGATGGTACAAATAGCGGTTTATTAACTTCTGCTTTTTATAATGATTTGTTAAATGCAACTTCAAATGCTACTGCAAACACATTAGTTAAACGTGATGCAAATGGTGATGCAAGTTTTAATGAATTAACGGTAACGACAGGCATTACAGTCGGTGGTGAATCAGTTGCTACTGAAACGTTTGTTAATAATTTAGTTTCATCCGGTATGACTATTAAAGGTGATATTGATGCTTCTACTAATCCGAATTATCCAGCTGCTATTGTTGGTGACTCTTATCATATTACAGTTGCAGGAAAAATTGGTGGAGCAAGCGGCGAAGATGTAGAAATCGGCGACATGATTGTTTGCAAAACTGATTCAGGTATTGGTGGAGATCATGCAAGTGTCGGTGGTGATTGGTATGTTTTACAGGCTAATGTTGGTCAAGCAACCGAAACAGTTATTGGTTTATCTCGTATCGCAACATCAGCTGAAGTTACTGCTGGAGTCAATGATAGTACATATATTACGCCTTTAAAATTGGCTAACGCATTATCTGGCTTAGGTATTGGTAATGTTAATAAATTTGTAGCAGTTATTGGCGATGGAACTAACACCTCATTTAATACAAGTCATAATTTAGGTGAACAATATTGTAATGTTCAAGTTTATGATGCCGTTAGCAATGAAGAAGTTATCGCAGATATTCAACTAGAAAACAGCAATAACGCAAAAGTTAAATTCAATCAACCTCCTACTCTTAACCAATACCGTGTAGTTATTGCAGGATAAAATGGCTAAGCAGTTTAAAACAAACATCGAGGTTCAGAGGGTTACAGGTTTAGACCTGCCTTCTGATCCCTTAGATGCTGCAAGTAAAGAATACGTTGATTCCGTAGCTGGAACTGGTGGTTCAGGTTCATTCCTGCCCTTCTGGACAGCTGACGGTAATCAAAATTGTATTGCTCTTAATACTGCCTATTTACCATTTTGGTTATCAGACGGTACTCAAAGCAATATAAATTTAGGATGTTAGAATGGCTGACGTTATACCAATTAAATTACATTCACCTGAACCAGGATTAGCTGAATTTGAAAGCGGTGATACTATCGCTATAGCAACTGGTGGTACAGGTGCAACTACTTCTAACGATGCTCGTTTAAATTTGGGTGCTGCAAGCCAATCCGATTTAAATATAGTTAGTACAGCTTTAGCTGGTAAAGCACCAATAAACCATAATCATGACTCATTATATATTTCCAAAACCCCTACGTTAATAAATAGTCAACCACACATTGTTTTTAATGATAATACTCGAACCAAAATATTATCAACAACAATGAATAATTTTCTTTGGGCAGAGGCGAAAATTAATAACAACGAATGGATGCAAATTGGACACGCCGTTGATACTCAAACAGGATATATAATGCCATTTAAAGGAACGATTGTAGGGGTTGCTGTTCATTGTGAAAACACAAATGGCAACTCTAAAGATTTTCGAATTTATATCAATGGAAATGAACATGTAATTGGAACTTTAAACTCAGGTAATGATGTAAGTCTTGTTGATATGTCATTAAATTTAGACTTTAGCCAAGGCGATAAAATACGTTTGCGTGGTGGTTCAGGTGGAACAATAGAAGATACTGTTGTAACTGTTTTTACGAGATGGAGAGCTTAATGTCAATTATTAAGAATATTTCTCAAAACATTGTTAATATTAATGATATAGGTTTTGAATTACAGCCAAACGAAACTTTAGATTTAAATGATTTAGATGTTTCAGAATATCAAAATTCAATTGATTTGCCTGCGTTAATAAACACAGGTGTATTGGTTTATTTAGATGTTGATGGTGTAACAGAATTAACAGTCGAAGAAAGTCAGACTATTCATGAAGAAAAAACTGTTATTGATTTATCCAAATATTATACAAAAGATGAGGTTCAAAATCTCATTTTAGCGGAGCTTTCAAATATGAATTTTAATGCAACAGATATCATTCATTTACCAGTGTTTTCTGTTAAATCAAGTAATTTAAAATATGGTTCAAGTTCTACACCAGATGGTTCTACTTTTTATAAAACATTAACTACTCCGTATCATGTGAATCAATCAACCACATTAAGACAAACAGTAGCAGAAGTTTCAGGCTCAGGATATTTTACTGGATTAATGTTACCTCGCTTAAAAAATGACAGTGGTTCAAATAGAAAAATTGAAATATTTATTACAATTGACGGTACAGAATTTTCAGAAGAATTTACCTATACAAACGACAATAATGATGAATATAGAATTTTTATTGGCTCTGCTTACGGAACAAAATCTGGCAGATTAGAATCTGGTGGAGGATTACTAACTTATAACGATGATGACGACGATGATTATAATACTGTATCCAGCGATAGACGGATTCATCGTTTTGGTGTTGTATCAAGTAAGTCTGACGCTCAAATTCTTCATCCTATGCAGTTCATTAATGATCCATTAAAACCAAAAATTAAATTCAATTCGAGTTTAAAAATTGAGTATCAGTTAAGCAATTCTACTATTTACTCAACCAGCTCTTATAAAAATCGTTCTGTAGCATTCTACATGTTGGGAGATTACTAATGAAAATTATTTCACTTGATGAATATAAAGCAGGTGCATCTTTAGTAAATGATGTATTAACTCCTTTCGTTAATTTAGAACAATTACAAATTCTTCATTCTAACGGAATTACTGAAAATTTAGTATGGTACGCAGATGATGCTGATCCAGGTATTCTAAATATTCCAGTTATTGCTACTAAAGACTTTCGTGATCGATTCGGTATTTTAAATAAAATAAATATTGATGCTCTTCATGATAATTTAGAAAACGATACGATAGTAAAAACATTATGTCCTAATGTTACCGATCTAAATATTGAACAATTTAGAGCACCGCTAAGAACCGTATTTAAAGATTTATATTCAGCTGAAGGTGTTCATGTCGGCTCAACAGATACAATTAATGGACTTAACTTGTTGAGAGATATGGGAATAATCAACCAGGCAACAGTTGACACTGTTCTCGACATAACCATTATTTAATACAAAACGAGGTTATTTCAAGCGCTCGGCGGCAAGTGGAATACACAAGGCATACAGTGATACAATTATACATATTACGTCAAGTTAACCTTAAAGACAAGAATTATTTTACATTCATTTTGTAAATTTGGATAAAAGAATGAAAAAATCAATTTTATTAATAACTTACATATTGTTTTTAGTTGGTTGTGCCAGTACAGACGAAATGAAAATGGCATATGATGCTCAAGTAAAAGTTGTTGAGTCCCAAACTAAAATTGTTGATAAACCTACCCTATCTATAGCTTGTGGAAGTGAAGCTAATTCGTGTCAGGGATTGTCAGTGCAATATTTAGATCCTCGTGATCGTAACCGTGTTCAAGTTCCAACCATTACGAATACTAATGATGTTGTTAAATCGGTTGTTCCTTCTGTTGTTAAATTTGGTTCAACGTTAGTTACTAAGGGTGCTGAAACATTAATTATGCGTTCTGCTTTCGACTCAGCTGGCGGTAACAACTTTGAAACTCATAACACAACATCTGTTGTCGGTGACAATAACACGACTACAGCAAGCACTACTGCAACCAGAACAAACCACAATGGCGCTACCGATAATTCAAACAGCTCTGATAACTCTGACAATAGTGATAATTCTATTGTAGATAGTCATGACTCATATGACCGCCATGATTACGTTGATAGTCATGACCAAGTTGCTGAACCAACTGTAGTTGATCCTGTTGTAGTAAATCCAGAAGTTGTCAATCCTGTTGTCGTTGATCCGAAGGTAATTACTCAATGAAAAAGCTAATTTTGTTATCAGTCTTAATCCTCAGCTCAGGTTGTACACAGTTAATAACTTGGCACGATGACTACTGTATCAATTACACACAAGAACAACGTGAAGCATTCAGAACTTTGGCTGCAAACACTGTAAAAATTGAATGTGAACGAGATGGAAGTAAGTAGTATTTTTGACAGTCAACAAATAGAAATGCCTGAAGATGTTCGTATGCTGATGGAGATTAGCTTTAAGGGTTACGAGCAAACCTATGATTTTTCAGGTGTTATTGCACCTATTCCTGTTTGGAACGAAATGCGTAGACAGTGTTTATCAAATGATATTCAAATGAATGGATGTGGATCTAAAAGCACAGAAGCCGTACCAGACACTATATGGGGCTTAAGAATTACATCTATCTGTAATATTCATGATTGTACTCACGAACTATCAAAGTCTGGTAAGGATTGCATGTTGAGTAATCTTTTACTGTTAAGAAACACAGTCACGTTTATTAATAATAATTCAAATGTTTTTACACGATCTTTACGCCGTTATAGAGCAATGACTTATTACAATTTTGTAGAAGAATTTTCTAAATCATTTTGTAAAGGATACAAGGTTTAAAAGGATTTAATAATGCCAGATAGAATCGATGATTTAATTAGAGATCATGAAATGCTTAAGCGTGATCATAATGATTATAAAAATGATTTAAAAAATTTAACTAAATCTGTTGCAAGCCTTACAGGCACTTTAGGTGAATTATCTAAACAACAAATTGAAACTGACAAATCAATTTCTAAATTGACACATTCTCTGAATAATCATTTTAAAGATGAAGCCAAAACAACTTCAACATTAGATGCAATTGATAACAATGTTAATCAGATCAAAATTGATATGTCTGGATTGTTATTAAAGCAACATGAGGAAATTCAAAAAGCCGTTAATCCCCTATTCTCACTTGTTCGTGAAAATAAAAAGGATATAGCAGAACACAAGCTTAAATGTGAAGTGAGCCATAATGAAATGGTTGATTCAATGAAAAAAGAGATTGAAGGTAAAGGTAAGGCACATTTAAAAATGATCTGGACTGTTGCCATTATTATTTGGGGTGTTATTAGTTCAGCTGCTGGTTTTGTTTATACAGATTTAAAAGAAGATATTAGGAAAAACACAATGCGAAGCGAAAAGAATGCAATGTCATTGGTTGCTAAAAAAAACATTCTGAAAACGACGAAACTAAAAGATGATTAATACAATTTGTAATTTAAAAAAACGTGAGTGTGATAATTGGGGATGTGGCTATTTCGGTGCTTCTCGTGGTAGTCGCACACATAATGGTATTGATTATTTAATTAATAAATATGCATTGGTTTTATCACCAGTGTCTGGAACCGTAACAAAAGTCGGTTTTCCTTACTCTAATGATTTGAGTTATAGATATATCCAAATAACTGATAATGCGGGTTTTAAACATAGAGTTTTTTATGTAAATCCATCTGTTTTTGTTGGTGATGTTGTGGAAGAAAATCAGGTTATTGGTTCAGCTCAAAATCTTGATAAACGTTATAAAGGCATTCCAAATCATGTGCATTATGAAATAAAGCGCAACAAAGAATATTTTAATCCTGAGGAATATTTTAATGGCTAGTTTTTCATTAGATTTTCCTGATGATGATGTTTTAGATGTACTTGGTGATGATATCGAGGTAATCGACACAAGCGGAAATGTAACACCAATTCGGGGTGTTTTTGATTTCGAATTTATGAGCGATGAACTAGGCGGCGAGATTGATATCAAATATCCGACCGTAGAAGTTAATGATGAACTTTCATCACTTTTCAAAAAGAATATTAAAGTTAAATTCAACAACACGACTTATTCTTATGAATCAAAACAGCCTGGCGATGTTGGTAAAACAATAATCATTTTACGGTCAAAATTATGATTCGAGTTACATATGATGGTCGTTTAAGACGAATCCAAACATTAAATTTATTACCTCGACAGGTTCGTCGTGCAATTCGTAATACTGCTAATAAAATTACTCGTGAATATCGTAACGAAATCGGTAAAGAAATCGCAGTTAAACATAAGATTAAAATTGGTGGTTTTAAAAGAGTTAGAGCAAGAAAAAAGCTTGCTAAAGCACGTGGTCGTAGAGGTAAAGCGGTAACGTGGATTGGTGAAAATTCTGTATCTGCACATTATGGAAAGTTTCATCGGCAATTAAAAGATGGAATTAAAGTTGGTGATACATTTTTTAGAAATGGTTTTAAATTGAAAGGGACAGGTTTTAAAGGCGTATTTAAACGTGTTAATGGAAAACTTGTTGAGCAAAAAATTCCTTTAGATCACGCAAGTTCTATTGTTGATAGAAAAGTTAATCAAAAAAGAAACAGAATTACAGAAGTTTTAAAAAGTGAAATTGCAAAGGAATTAGCTAGAGGTCGTAGGTAAATGGGTATCTCAAATATATATGAATTTGAAGAGTTATTAGTAGAAGAGCTAGATAATTTAGTTCAACCAGGGATGATTTTTACAGCTGAAAATGCTCAAGACTTAGATAATGAATCGTTCACCCAACATACTGTTGACGAGGATAAAATTGGAATATTAGTTGTTAATGGTGGTTTTAAAGCTGATCCTATAGTTGCAAAAAATAACCAACAAAAAATAAAAATGTTTTGGCGTATATCTGTTGTTTGTCCAAGAGAATTGTACAGAGTACATGGTGGTTATAAATTAATTGAAATTGCAAATAAATTAAAGGGCAATCGTTTAAGTAATAACTATACAAAATTAATGATGGTTAGTGATGAGCGTGATTTTAATGCTCCTGAATTTGAAAATGATTTAGCTTTTCTTCCATCAATGTATCAAGTCGAAGCAATTATATAGAGGTTATTATGAGAAATAGAAAATCTAAAACACTTGAAATAGATGACACTATAGAAGCTGTCGTTGAAGTTTTAAAACTTAAAAAAGAACATACTCACGCAGGTAAATTATTTCCAGCAGGTACTGTTTTGGATGAATTAAAAGCCAGTGACGACGATATTAACTTCATGAAAGTTAGGGATATTGTCTAATGTTTTTCACAGAATTAAAAGTCGGTCATTCTTTCATGATCGGTGATAGTAAAATTACTATCGTAAAAAATAAAACAAATAAAGTTCTTGTCAGTGTTGATGCTGACAAAGATGTAAAAATTAAGTTGCTAAAGGACTCTGATCCTAAAAATTAGTACTTAGTCATCGATGATGGGTGCAAAGATTCGCACTCCAATTTAAAGCAAGAAGCTAGTTAATTAATTAACTGTTTTAATTGGAGAATTATTATGAGCGGATTTTTAGGATCTGGTAAATTATACTTTAACCGTGTAGTTGGAGGTGTTAGCCAAAACTGGCTTCCATTCGGAAACGCTACTAAATTTGAAATCAAAGAAAACGCTGAAATCAAAGAGCGTAAATCAAAAATCAAAGGGACTTATGGTCAAGTTCTTGATTCAGTTGCTATCAAGCAGCCTCCTGAAGTAGCTATTGCTTTAGACGATCTTGATAAAGATAACTTAGCGCTATTATTTTTAGGTGATGTTAGTTCTGTATCTGTAACGGGCGGATCAGTAACTTCTGAAGCACAGACTGCTAAATTAGACAAATCTTTTGAATTAGCAAATCGTAAAGTTACTAGTGTTGTCGTTAAAGATGTTACTGACACTACCACTTATGTTGAGAATACAGACTACGAAATTGTTAATGCTGATCTTGGTTTTGTTAAACCATTATCAGGCGGATCTATTTCAGAAGATGATGTATTACATATCTCTTACGACTACGCAACCATCGCTGGTAACAAAATATCAGGCGGAACCAACTCTTCTATTAAAGTCGCTTTGAAATTAGACGGTGAAAACTTTGCCGACCAAAGTAATGTTTTAGTTGATGTTTGGGAAGCTGTTTTAACCCCACAAACTGGTGTTGACTTTCTTTCTGAAGATTTTGCAACTTTAGAATTAAACGGAACGTTAAATACACCGTCTGGCAAATCTAACAGTTACGAAGTTCAAACTGATTTAGCTTATTCATAAACCACTTACGGGGGAATAAACATTCCCCCAATTATCTCATTCATGTCAAGTAAGGATATACCCTAATGAAACAAAAAACAATAACTATCAATGACCAAAAAATCACGATCAAGGAATTGACACCTCGTGATATCAAAAACGTATTTTCAAATTTGATCGAAGTTTTTTCTGACGAAAATTTAGATGTGAAAACTTTAATTATTGATAAATACGACACGGTTATTGATATAGCAAAAAACTTCGTAAACGTTGAAAACGGTGAGATTGACGAGCTTGGGTTCAGTGACTTAGAGCAAATCATTCCTGCTTTTAAAGAGGTAAACGAAAGTTTTTTAGTAATGATGGGACGGTTCGATCTGGACAAAGTTCTACCTCAAGAACAAGCAAAATCGACCCAGTAAAGCTCAGACAAAATTTTCATTTCACATTAGCAAATCTTATCGATAGAGGACATATCAACGTACTAGATTATAACTGGTCGTTTTATCTAGATGTCCTCGAATTCTACAACACGCAGGACGAATCAAATGGCTAGTAATAATATCAATCAGCAAATAATCATTGATACAGTTGATAACACAACACGTGGTCTTCGTTCTGCACAAAATAATTTGAACTCGTTTGATCGGTTGGTTAGACGTGTTCAAACTACCCTTCTAGGATTTGTTGGATTAAATATTGGTTCAGGCTTAATAACTGGATTAGCACAATTATCTGACAAAGCAGTAGATTTAGATTCTAAAATTGATTTGGTAACTAGTTCTACCGAAGAATTTACATACGCAAAGTCAGAATTAAAGCGTGTATCTCTTGAAACTGGTTCGTCTCTTGAAGCCAATTCAATCTTGTTTATTCGTTTGAATGAAGCCATCAAAAAAGCTGGTGGTACAACCGAACAAACAATTCAACTAACGGAAGTCTTATCTAAGGGACTTAAGATATCAGGTGCTTCTGCACAAGAGTCTGCATCTGTAATCCGCCAATTCTCGCAAGCCATTCAGTCAGGTGTTCTTAGGGGTGAAGAATTCAATGCGCTCGCCGAAAACGGTGGTCGTATTATTCGAGCTTTAGCTGAAAGTCTTGGGGTAACTATTGGTCAACTTCGTGCAATGTCGAAGCAAGGATTGTTGACAGCTGATGTAGTATCCAACGGTTTAATTTCCCAGCTTGAAATTTTAAATAAAGAAGCTGCTGCTATTCCGTTAACAATTAGTCGTTCTTTTGAAAATGTAAAAACTGAATTTTTATCAATGTTGCAGGAGTTCAAGGATGGTAATAGTGCTATTGCTAAACCATTTCAAACTTTAGCTGATAATTTAAGAGAAATTGTTAACGAGTTACAAGCCGTTGCTGTAGTTATTGCATCGGTGTTAGCTGTTAAATTGGTTAAATCGTTATTAGCGTCAGCTAAGGCTCATGCTGTTGCAATGAAAGCAACACTGGCACATGCAAAAGCTGTTAAAGGTAAGACTCAAGCTGATTTAGAACAAGATGTTACTGTTAAAAAACTACAAGTCACGTTGGCTAACGCTGCACTTCGTGAAAAACAACAAACCGTTGAAAAAATAAAACAATCTCAAACTCTTAATAGAATTAATTATGAGAAATTAAGATCAAAACAAGCATTAATAGCTACACAAAGACAGGAAGCTACAACAGAAGCGCAATTAATTGCGCTACAAAGACAGGCATCAATTGTTCAAGCCGCTTTGACTCGTAACACTAATATTTACCAACAAAATGTTGCAAAATTAACACCAGCATTAAGTGCTCAAGCATCGGCTACAGCAAAATTAGCAATGGCGCAAAAAGCTTTAGCTGCATCAACAGCGTTGGCAAACAAAGGTGCTATAGCTCAGGTTGGATTCTTAGGTAAAGTTGGTAATGCTCTTAAATTTATCGGTGGAGCATTAACGGGTTTACCTGCCCTATTCGCATTCCTTGCATATGAACTTGCAAAATTAGTAGGTGTTGATGTTACTCCAATAAGAAACTTCTTTGCATTTTTAATTATGATAGTTAAAAAAGCTGCTGCTGAAGTGTTTGCATTTTTTGGACTTTTGGATGATGAAGAATTAGCTGCAAGTTTGCAAAAATCTGAAAAAGTTTTTCAGGATACTGTTAATAATAGATTGGGACAGCTTGATAAAGAGATTGGAAAAATTAAAGAAACAAATGATGAAAAAATAAAATCTTTTGAGGAAGCAAACAAACTATTAGAAGAACAGGCAAAAAAAGCAGAAGCACGATTGGAAGAGCAATCTAAATTGATTGATGCGAATGTTGAGATCGAAAAGGTTGCGCTCGCTGATAAACTTGGAAGTAAAGAAGCGTATGAGGCCGCTGTTAAACAGTTGGAAGCTAATGCTGAATTACTGAGAAAAGAGTTAGCTGTTAAATCCATTGAAGAAGAGTTGGAACGATTAAACACTCATAACGAATCTAAAATTAAAGCATCCCAAGAAGCTAACAAAAAACTACAAGACGAGGATCTGGCAAATAATACTGCAATGAAGCAGTTAAAGACTGAATATTTCAACGGCAATACAGAGTTAACAGAAGAGGAATATAAGAAGGAATTAAATCGCTTAATCGATCATCAGACGAAAATTAAAGCATCTATTGAAATTAGTAACAGCGAAATAACTAAGTTAAATATCTCGCATCTTGAAGCACAAAAGTCACTTTTATTTAAGAAATTAAACTTACAAAAAATCAATTTGGATAAGTATGTTAAAAATGCTAAAAGTGCTGAAAAAGAAGCTGCTGATGCGTTGAAGGATACGGTTGATTTCAAGAGAAAACTATTTGGTGATGAGCGTGCAAGTTATGAGCAACAAGCAGACGCTACCAAAAAATATTACAAAATCCGTAAAAAATTAGGTGAAGCAAGAAAGGCACAAGAAGCTGGCAATTTTGAGGAATCTAAACGTCTTAATAAAGAGGCAGTAGAAGAGTCAAAAGAACTTGCTGAATTCTATAAAAAACAAGCTGATGCAAATAAAGGTGATTACATTACCTATAACAACGAGATAAGAAAATCAAAAGATGCTCTTAAACTTGTTGAAGAAGGAAATAAACAATTAAGTGATTCATCTAAGCAATTTGCAGAAGCTCAAAAGAAAAATGCCAAATCTATTGCTGAACAAATTGATACTACAAAAAACTCTATTCATAAATTAAATGTAGAAATAACTGATCTAACCAATGCATTAGATGGTAAACATACTTTAGATATTGATATTGAAGATGGTGTTGTAAAAATTAACGATCTGGACACCAGGATCAAAAAACTAAACCAAACCGTCACAGTAAAAGTTAACTACGAAGAAACAGGAAAACCTCCTCAAAAAAGACAAACTGGTGGAATAATTCATGGTTACAATTCAGGAGGATATATTCGTCGTAAAGATAAAGTTCCTGGGTCTGGTTCTGGTGATAAAGTAAAAGCTTTATTGGAACCAGGAGAATTTGTTATGCGTAAATCTGCTGTACAAAAATACGGCGAAGATTTCATGTATAAACTGAATCAAGGTAAAGATTATATCCAGAAATTTGCGACTGGTGGTTTAGTTAATGGTGTCCAGAAGTTTGCAACTGGTGGTGCAGTTAAATTCGAGCAAACTTATCGTAAAATGATTGAAGCTCTTCAAGATACATATTTAAATTACAAAGGTCGTAATACCTATATTGTTAGAGATGTTGCAAAAAATGTAATAGAGGCAGCACAAGGTAAAAGTGATGAGTTAAAAACAAATTACAACGATGCAAATACAATTAGAGATTATATTGATTATGTAAAACGATATGCTAGTAAACACTATCGTAATAGAACTAGAGCTGATGTTGATTATGCAAGAGAATTTACAAGAAAGATTAATTTAATTTTAGGTAGCGACTTTAAATTTTTCTATTCTAGCAAGGCTAAATCATCTTCACTTAAATTTGCTGATGGTGGAACTGTGCCAGGATCTGGACTTGGAGATACGGTCAGAGCACTTCTAACTCCAGGCGAATTTGTAATGAAGAAAAATGTGGTTCAACAGTTTGGATCTGATTTTTTCAAATCATTAAATAATGGTATTATGCCTCAACGATTTAATACTGGCGGAATGGTAGGTGCTACATCAAATTCTGGTGAAACTATTACGTTGAATTTCAACATGGGCGGCTCGGCGGCAAGTGGAGTGTTTCCCAATAATAATGATACAATTGGTTTTATTGAAGAGTTGAAACGCATCGGCGCAGGATCATAAAAAATGGCAATAACACTAGACGGGACAGCGCTTCCCGATGATTTAATATGGTCTGATGAATACGATTGGAGCACAGTATCCCAGAATATATCAAAGTCTATCACTGGAAATTTGATAATTCAAGAGGCATCTCAGCAAAAAGGTCGTAAATTTACTTTGTCTGGTTCAGAAGATTCAGCCTGGATTACCAAAGCCACGCTAGATTTATTGCAAGCAAAAGTTGATACCACAGACCTACAGATGACGCTAAATTATCATGGCACTAATTATAATGTCATGTTTAATCGTTCAGGTAACGAAAGCCCACTTTCTACACGACAAATTTATAACCTAGCTGCTCCTGACTCTGATCATATCTATTCAATCACAATTAATTTATTCGAGGTTTAATAATGCCAATTTTAACTGATGATATAAAAATATATGAATCAGACACTATGGATGATACTGCACAAGGTGGCGGTCAGATGACTGGTAATGTGATTGTTGATGGTCAAAGCAATAATATGTTCGAGGATATAAGCACATTAGATAGAACATACGGCGCAGTTAAAATGCGTAAAATTTTTCCAGCAGTTTTTACTCAGACTCAAGACAAATATTTCGGATCTCATTTAATTATTTCAAAACTTCCTAAAGATGAAAAAATCGGTGTAAATCTTTTTAACACTGAAAACTGGTTTGACCGCAGGCCAGATGCTAAAAGTCGTGTTGAAAATTACCGTGCAAAAGGTGCTAAATACAACGGTTACTTATGGGCAACGCAATGGAAGGACTCAAAAGTTTTAACTTTGTTTCAGTCTGAAACAGCTGCTGTTCCAGTGATCGGTGATGTTTTATATTTAACGAATTCTAATGAAAGTCAGACCCAATATGTAAAAATTACAGAGGTTTCTGAAAGCCTGCAAGAGTTTGAAGATGGTAACGGTAAATTCTTTAGAAACGTTGTTACGTTAGAAATTTCTCAAAATCTCGAATATGATTTCGTTGGTGTTGAAGTTGCTCGTACCCCATCTAATCCTGATGCAACAATCAATCAAACCGTTGTAGCTAATGCTGCTAAATACTATTCAGCAAGACCTCTTGCAACAGCTGCAAATAATACAGATTTATCTCTAACAGTTGATACTGTTTATTCTCAAGTGATCCCATCATCTTTAACAGAGGTGGCTATTTTAGACGCTGATGCATATGGAACAACTATTCCTGTCATTGAATCCTCTTCTGGAACTGTCGATGTATCAATTAGTCCAGGTGGTACTTGGAATGTTGGAGAAAAAATTTATCTTGGATCACCTTGTGTTCCTGGAACTTTTATAATTCCATCGCAATCTGGATCAATCGAAATAACGGACTCTGGCGGAAATCTAAAAAGAGATAATGTAACTGTCGGTTCTATTGATTATCCACAAGGCGAAGTTACTTTTTCTTCTGATGTTGCTTCTGGATTTGGTAGTGGCATTTGCCAATTTAATCCCGCAGGTGCTCCACAAACTGTAGCAGATACAGCAATGCTGCCCGTTGATGAAACTAATCGTGGTTTCATTTGGAATACAACAATATCCCCTCCCCCAAAACCTGATTCATTAGAAGTGTCCTATATGGCTCTAGGGGAATGGTATAACTTGTCAGATAACGGTACAGGTGGGATTGAAGGGGATGAAGCAGGTATTGGTTCTGGAACGATTAACTATGTAACTGGAACGGTATCTGTCACATTATCAGCATTACCAGATGATCAAACAGCGATTGTATTCACGTGGGGTAAAGATGCTGAATATTTCAATAGATCAAACGTAACACCAACTAATGTTGAGTATGAATATCAATTGCCAGATGCTGGTATTGCACCTAGCACAGTTGTAATCACGTGGAATGATGGTAGTGCTAGAACTGCAACAACAAGCGCACAAGGCGTTATTTCTGGTGATGCTACAGGTTCTGTTGATCACAATACGGGATTAGTTAAATGGATTCCAAACTCATTACCTCTCGGCGGTACAGAATTCACTATTGACTATGATACTGGTACTCCAGTCGAAGAGACTTTTGACAACCTATTAACAAGCGGTGGTGATTTAAATATCACATTGTCAAATACAAATATTATCGAAAATACTGTAGAAGTTGGTTGGACAGTTGGTATTGAATATATCAATAACCCCAACTTATTTAAACAAACATTAGCACCAGCAAACCCAAATCAATTTTCAAAAGATGATGGAGTCGGAGCATTAACTGATGTAGCAGGTTCAACCATTGATTACATAAATGGACAGATAATATTTAATCCTAACGTTAGTGTTGATATTAAAATAAAAGAATATGAAACAGTAACTTACAATCGCTGTTTTTAAATCGGAGTAATTAATTATGGCATCATCAAGACCTGTTTTTTGCGGTCCTTTTACGTCTAAAAAATTTGTAGGTTATTTAGATTCTACTGGTACAGCAACGTATAACAATGGAGCTGGTCGAATTAAGGTTAAGTATAGAGTTTCGGACGCACCAACTGCTAAACAAGAAGTTTATACATCTGACAAAATAATACTTGATTTAACACAGGGATATGGTGAAACAATCGTATCAGGGTCTGTTCGTTTTAACTTAGGAAATAAAGCATATATTGATAGATTAGGTTCCTTATATCATTCAATTAATTCTAGCACTGGTGCAGGTACATTTGCTGGAACAATAGACTACAGTTCAGGTCGTTGTGAAATCACAGATTGGACACCTGGAACATCAAATAGTTTAGTTGTTGAATCACTTTTAACTACGTTTCAATCATCTCCTGTTAGTCAAATGGTTTTTCGAATTCCTAATGCACCGATCAAATCTCAATCATTACAAATTCGTGTAGTACCTGTTGAAGGTGGTGGAGAATTAACTGCTGTGTCTGCTGCTGATGGAACTATAACTGACACTGACATCGGTGGTTATATCGATTATGAGTCTGGTTTAGTTGAATTAAACTTCGGTGGAAAAATCGTTGCAGCTGGCAACGAAACCGAATGGTGGTATGACGCAGCTGCTGTTGATGGTGAAGGTAATATTTTTAAACCAAGAATGGTGTTTGCTGACACTATGTTATACAACGCAACCGCTCAAAGTTTCTTACCTTTGGATGAATCTATTCTTGGATTAAATCCTGTACGTTTGCCGCAGGATGGTCGAATTCCAGTTTATGCCGATGGTGATGTTGTTGTTGTACTTCATGATCAAATTACAGGCGGAACATTTACGAATGGAACTCAGACAGATTTGGGTCGTGTAAGACTTTCAAAAGTAACAGTTAAAGATGCTGCTGGGAATAATATTGATAGTGCGAAATATAGCGTTGATTTAGATACAGGGATAATCGAATGGATTGATTTATCGGGTGTTTCTCAGCCTATTTCAATCACTGACAGAATAGAAGATATGTCTGTTTTAACAGATGTTCAAATCACTGGGAAATTAACTTTATCCCAACCTTTAACACATGATTTTCCACAAGATGAAACATTAGTTTCTAATGCTGTTATTTTTGGTGACAAGTTTGCTCATACAACCATTCCATTCGATCAACAAACCTGGACAAATGAATGGTCTGACGCAGTGATTGGTAGCACTGTAATAGCTAATTACAACAATTCACAATTTCCGATTGCTGTAGATAATGCAAGTTGCATTCAAGAAAGATGGGCAATAATTTTTGATTCATCCAATACAGTCGATGTGATCGGTGAAAATGTCGGTCAAATTTTATCTGGAGTATCTATCGCAAGTGATATAGCACCAGTAAATCCAAACACTGGTCAAGCATATTTTACAATTCCATTAGATGGCTGGGGTTCAGGATGGTCTTCTGGAAATGTTGTTAGATTTAATACAAATGCAGCAAATGCACCATCTTGGATTATTCAAAGTGTTGGACAAGGTGAAGAAACAGATTCAGATTACAATTTTTGCGTAGAAGTACGTGGTGATATAGATACACCATAAGGAGAATAAAATGGCAGTTGGAATGGTTAGCACTTTAAGAAATGCACGAGCACAAACAATTATCGATGCGATTGATGCAGGAACTGGTGCTGGAGAAATAAATTTTTATGATGGAACAAAGCCTGCTACTGGTGGTGCTGTGACGAATTTAATTGGCACTTGTACCCTTTCTGATCCGTGTGCCACGATTTCAAATGGTGTTCTTACTTTTGACACTATTTCTGATGATGTAGCAGCTGACGCTACAGGGGTAATCACGTGGTGCAGAATTGTTGATAGTGATTCAAATACTGTTATAGACATGGATTGCGGTGAAGGTGGTTCTGGTGCAGCTGTTATTTTTAACACTACATCGGCTCAAGCTGGTGGTGTAATTACAATTTTAAGTGGCTCATTAACCGAAGGTAATAGCTAATGGGTAACGGCGAAGTGTCTTTATTGAGACCAGCACCACATTCTATTAAATGGAATCATCATGGCACTGTTACAGAAACAGCGTTAGAAATGTATGAGATTTGGGCTGCTGAATTGGGTGTACCAGATGCAGGAACAGATCATGCGTATGATGAAACATCTACAATTCCATTGAACCAGTCCTTCTATCATGGTCTTGGTGGCGGTGATTATGTTTATTATGATAGATACGGTTCAGTTCAGTTTTATGTTGAAGCCACTGCTCCATCAGGAACGCCAACACAAGTAATTGTTTCTGGACATACTGCTAACATATTAGATAGCGGAACCTACCCTGCTGTTATTTTGAAAGTTGTAGATAGTCAGCCACGTGGTTCATTAATGTCGATGGCTGATTTTAGGGTTCGTGAAAGCAACAATGTAACCATAATGTATGTGAGCGGTATTAGTGGATATAGTTGTTATGGTTCAAAAACAGTACAAACAAGTGTAGCTATAAAAATACAAAATGGTTTTGTTGAGATTTACTCATACAATTTAGCTCAAGACTCACGATGTGTTGATGGTAGTTTAGATTTTTCAATTAACCCATGTACGGTAGATACAGTTAATTCAGACAACATTATTGGTGATAATACCACACAAGCTACTAATCATATGGATTTTGCACTTGAAAGTTATAAAGTTTCTGGTGTTGTTGTTGAATCATTAGATTTAACCAAATTCGATGTTCAAGTTCATAATTCTGAGACTGGTTATTTAGTTCACAAAGAAACTGTTGATACGCAATCAAGTAATAATTTTGAATTGTTTTTTGCATTGCCTAATCCAGTTGCTGTTACTGTAACACCGTTAGCATCTAAGTGGATTGCTGGAAAGCCTATTGCTATTGGTGATGTTGTTTATCCAACAGATCCTTCAATAACTCCTTATTATTATCGTGCCACTGGTGGCGGTACAACAGACACAGCGGAACCAGTCTGGCCTACAAGTGCTGGTACGGTTAATGATAATGATGTCACTTGGGAATTTGTTGAACAAATGGCTCAACCTGTAACAAACGCACCTTTGATTCCTGTTTTAGTGGAGTAAACAGATGGCATATATTGATGTTGTAAACGGGTTAAATCCAATTGCATATTGGCGCTTAGGAGAAACGACAGGAACTACCGCATCTGATGAAACAGGTAATTATAACGGAATTTATGTCGGTTCACCTACACTAAATGATACTGGTTTATTATCTAATGATAATAATAGTTCTGTAATTTTTAATGGTTCAAATAACTACATTCATGTTATTGATAGTGCTATACCTGGTGGATCTTTAGCTAATATTGGTGAAACTGATTCTGGATATTCTGTTGCTTTTTTATTTAAAACATCTGCAACAACTACAAGTAGTAGTTATTGGATTAATGACGACACAATCATAGAATTTAGGCGACAAAAAGGCATTAGTACGCAAGTGCCATTCTCAATCGGAATGGAAAGTAATAAACTTCACGTAGGCGCTGAAGGTGAAGCGTCTGAAATTATTGATATATCAACATCAAATGATATGAATGATGGTGCTATTCATCATGCTGTTGCGACTTTTTCAAATGTTTCGAATAGTTTAACTGCGAAATTATATGTAGACGGATTTTTAATAGTTGAACAAACACAAACAGTAAGTGATCAATCTCTAGATGGAGTTACATCAAATCTTGTTATCGGAGCACGATCACAGGATGCAGGCGGAATATCTAATTTTTTCAACGGTAATATTGATGAAGTTGCTATCTTGCCTTATGAACTTACACAAACAGAAATTGCAAAATTATATATTTATGCAAAAGACTTACCCGTAAAAAATGATTATAAAACAACAGTAAATGATCTGTTACCAATAGCATACTGGCGCTTAGGTGAATCATCTGGAACTACAGCAATAGATGAAACTGGCAATTATAACACTTCAATGTCATCAGATTTTACTGGTGGTGTTGGTTTGTTAGTGGATGATAACGACACTAGTTATACATTTGTAAATGGTCAACATGGTGGCACTGTTGCTTTATCAGAAACCGTTAAATCGATTTCATTATTATATAAATTAAATTCTTCAGTTAGCAGTTATTCTACATTACTATCGCTGTGTGGTACTGGTAATGGTGATCGTGCAGTATTCGGCACTGGAGGAAATACAGGTAATTTTCCACATTTCGATAACAGCCCAGGTGTTTCTATTAACGCAGCAGGATTAGGTTATGGTTCAGATACAACTAATGCACATCATATTGTTGTTACTTATGATGATACAGACTCTATTTTATATATCGATGGTGTTGAAGTTGATCGTGACACAGGTAATATTTTTGGTGTTAATTATACCGATTTTATGTTTACTGATTATAGATATAACGGCGGTAATGAAAATAAAGGATTCCCAGGCATTATTGATGAAATGAAATTATTTAATACATCATTAACTCAAGATCAAGTTTTTGCTCTTTATGCTTCGAGTATCGGTGTAAAACTTACTCAACAAATTCAAAAATTAATATCTGGAACAATAACTGAAAGTTTAGCTATAACAGAATGGATCATTAGAGCCTATAACCTATCAACTGGAGCATTAACTGTAGAATCATCCAGTACAGACGGAACATTTAGTTTAAATATGACAGAAGCTGGAGATCCTGACTCAGCTCATTGTGTAACAGTTTTACCAAATCAGGGTACAGTGTGGTATCCATCAACAGCTTATATATTAGATGATCTAATTTTCCCAACTGATCCAATATCAAAACCATACTATTACAAATGTACCACAGCAGGAACTACTGATTCAGCAGAACCAACTTGGCCTGTAAGCGGCACAATTAATGATGGTAGTGCTATATGGGAAATGGTAGAAGGTTTAGTACAACCACAAACACATTCACCTCTTTTTGCAACACAACAGGCTTAAGGCTCTATGAATGGCATACATACCAAGCACCAGCTTCAGCTTAAATGTTGGAGCTTACACACCGTCTTTATCATTTAATTTTTCAGGATCACTTACAGCAAATATAAGTGGCGATTTAAGTGGTGCTGTTGCTTCATTTTCAGCAGATTTAAATAATCCATTACAAGCAACTATATCTGAATCATTAAATAATGTATCGGCTTCTTTTTCAGCTGAAACACCATTGCCAGATGTTCCTTATTCTCCTGGTGCAGATTTTACATTTAATAATGTTGGTTATGCTCCAGACTCTAATTTTACTTTTATAAATGCTGATCATTGGACAAGAGTAAATATTCAATTAGATGGTGTTTCTGTAAGTTTTTCAGGATCATTTAAAGATCCAACACTCTATGAAATAAGGTCACATTACACACCTAAGCCTATCAAGTCATTATTTGCTTTTGGTAATGTATACGGCGCTTATGCGAGTGAAATGTTAAATGATTTAAGTGCTGATTTTTCAGTTACTTATTTTACCAAATTTGAATTTGATAATTATACCTATGTGCCTGATCCCACTTATTCAAGACATCGTTTTGGAGAAGGCACTGAAGGTTCATTTAACAATGTTCTTGATGATATTGGTAGTGATTTCCTATCAACAATTTTCGATGAACAGAGATTTATAGCTAGATTTGATAATCCGTTAGATGATGTTAATCCAATATTTTCTGGCAATAATGAAGTTACAGCCAGTTTTGATAATTTACTCGATAGTACTGTAGCAGAATTTTATACAGGTAATGCTGATTTTGGTTCAATTTTTAGAGCATCTTTGGATGATACTGTCGCATTTTTTAATGGTGAATATGACCCCAATGTATTGCGTCTGACAATTGGTCGTGTTGAAAGTAGTATTAATAACGCTCAAAAAGAAAATGTTGATAAAGTTTGTTTTGCATTAGAGCAGGCTACTTTTCAATCTATCAATGTTATTTCCATCGAAGTTGGTACGACTAAAGCAGCTAACGAGTCATGCATGAGCGTGGATAACGGAACACCTATAAACGTGAAGACCGTATCTGTTCAAGAAGATGCAGAGTCATTAGATAGCAAAACTTGTTTTATAACTGAAAATGGTACTCCAATTCATGATGAATTTAATTCTGTAGTTGAAAAAGCTACTGGTACTGATAATAAATTTTGTTCTGTTAAACAGCAGATGACAAAAGTTTATCCAGAACGTTGGGAGTCAGTTAAACAGGATTCCAGTAAAAATGTTCATGATTCTATTGAAGTGGTTGATGTCGCTCCCGTTTCAGCCAGATATATTCCGTTTCCAATTGGTAGAACGTTCGAGTTCGGAACACAGTATGAAACTGTAAATTACGAAATTATTCAATCACCAAATCCTGTTCTTGTCCATTTTAGACAATCAATTGAAAAAGGAAGATTAACATCTTCAATTCATGGTGACTGGAGTAACGCAGAGTTTGTTGAGGTAAAGAAATGCTCTTTTATTGAAAAAACTAAAAAACCAGATCCAGGTGTTTCACCTTGGATTGATGACCCTCGTGATCCTGTCGATCCAGAACCACCTACTGGCAATACTCATACTGTGCCAGTTCAAGAGGTATATACAATGCAAAATATTATAACGGTTACGTTAGATGACGATTTAACTGAAATTCATGTTAACGATGTATCATTGAGTTTAGATGCCGACAGTTTCGCTTGGCAATTCACAGCGACATTATTGGATGAGTCTCAACGAACGTTAGTAACTCAAAATACAGACGGAAGCGCCAAAAAACTGCATATAACCATCAATGGTTATACATGGCATGTGCTTGTTGAAACAATTAAAACTACTCGTAGATTCAATGAAAATTCAATTTCAATTTCTGGTCGAGGTTTGACTGGTCTTTTAGGAAAGCCGTATGTTGAAGAATCTTCTGTAAATTTCGGTTCTTTACTTGGTGTTAATCAAATAGCAGATCAAATTTTGCCGAATGGATGGACTATCAACTGGTCAATGCCAACGTGGAATGTAGACGCTGAGGCATACAGTTATCAAAATATGACATCGATTGATGCATTAATGGATATCGGTAAAAATATCGGTGCTGTAATTGTTCCAGCACGTGACAGCCAGGAAATTGAATTTAAACCACGCTACCCTATTCTTCCTTGGAATTTTGACTCAGTAGCTGTAGATGTGGCAATTTCAGACTCTGCCATTATTGAGTTGACAGAAGAGCCAACCAGTTCTTATCAAGCAAACGGGGTATATCTTCACGGTAACGAAATCGGCGGAGAATTGGCATTTGTGCGATTAAATGGAACGGCAGGTGATAGATTAGCTACTACTGAAAACAACTCTCTCATGACAGATGTGGTCGGTTTAAGAGCATTTGGAGAACGCATTCTGGCTGGTGAATATAAACAACCTGAAATTAGATCTTTTAAGACGTTTATGGATGGTACATTAGTTCCATTAATCAATATTGGAGATTATATAGGAGTAACTGTTGGCGGAGTTGAAACAAATGGAATTGCCAACTCAATTTCAATTAATGCAAATCATGTAGAGGTTACTCAGCAAATAACCATTGGTGAACGAACTCAAAACTCTTGGGTAATGTTTAATGAGTTATTGCCAAAAGACCCGATGTTGGTAACTACACTATCCAATACAGACGGAACAACTTCATTGATGACGTTGATAGATGGTGGTGTTGTTAGAGTTAGAGGAACTGGAACTGTTGGTAATAAATATTATATTAGAAGCGGAGAAATTATTTCAGAAGCTCCGAATTTAGCTCAGAGTGAAATTGTATTATAAAACTACGTGATGGTGTCTTAAAAACACACTGTCATGTATTTATTTTTTTTACGACACGCTTATGTAGTTCTACGATTGCTAAACCATTATCGTAATGAACATTTTTCTGACCGCCATTTCTTAGCTTATTTATTTTACTATCAGATAGACCAACTTGATCACCTATTTCTTGATCAATAAGTCCTGCATTTCTAATATCTGTAAGAAGTTTTGCAAAGTCAGTTGTAGGAATTTTTCTTTTCATAATATCACATTTAAAATCGTGTCCAAAATCGTGTCCACGTGTAGGCAAAAATAGGCAAAAAGAGACCAGAATATGGTCACGATGGATTTTTAAGTGATTGATTTACATAGATATAATGGCGAAGAGGGGGGGATTCGAACCCCCGATACGGCTACAAACCGTATACTCCCTTAGCAGGGGAGCGCCTTCAGCCACTCGGCCACCTCTCCAAAATTTGATGGGTAGGATACCTTTACTTGCAATTTTAATCAAGTAAAGAAATACATTTTTTTAAACTTTATTCATGCTCTTCACTACTTTTCTCATGTTGAATTCTTTCATAGATTTCTTCTCGATGAACAGAAACATCCTTAGGTGCTTTAATGCCTATTCGTACCTGGTTTCCTTTCACGCCTAATACAGTGATACTGACATCATCCCCAATAACTAATGTCTCTCCAACACGACGAGTTAAAATAAGCATTCTGGTTCTCCTTTACACTTAAATTTTTTTAACCTGAGCCAGTAAGCCTGGACTAATACCCTGATAATAGATTGTTATGTTGGGTATTCGGTAAATATTTCGTATTTAATTATTTTTTTCTCTTCGCCAACCATGCAGTTGACGAGGAGTTACGAAACTTAATTGAACTTGATATTATTATGACTAATTGCATTTATTGTCACACGCTTCGTACAACAATACCTTGTTCTGAGTCAAAATCAAACCAGTGAATCTCTTTTGTCGAAATTGACCTTAGTTTTTCAGGTTAAATATTATAATAAAGCTCCATCATCAGGCAGTTTCCTCTTCTTCTGCCTCTAAACCAAATTCATGGTGTAGAGTTCTTACACCCAATTCCAGATACTTTTCATCCACAACAACTGAAATTTTTATTTCTGAAGTCGATATCATGGAAATGTTAATACCTTCTTCAGATAGCGCTTTAAACATCTGACTAGCAATCCCGGCATGGGAACGCATTCCAACCCCTACCAAAGAAATTTTAACGATTTTCTCGTTACCGGTTACTTCCCTGGCCCCTAAATCAGATGACACCTTCTGTAAAATTTCGCTAGCTTTTTCATAATCATTTCTATGTACGGTGAAGGTAAAATCTGTAGTACCGTCATCACCGACATTTTGAATGATCATATCCACTTCAATATTTTGTTCACTAATCGGTCCCAAAATACTAAATGCAATACCCGGTTTATCGGGTACTCCTAAGATAGTAAGTTTAGCCTCATCTCGATTAAAAGCAATGCCAGCGATTAATGCTCTTTCCATATCATCTTCCTCATAGGTGATCAAAGTTCCGTCACCACCATCATCAAAACTTGAAAGCACTCTGAGCGGCACATTATATTTGCCTGCAAACTCAACGGCTCTAATTTGTAAAACCTTTGACCCTAGACTGGCCATTTCCAACATTTCTTCGAAAGTAATTCGTTCTAAACGTTTTGCTTCCGGAACAACCCTTGGGTCGGTGGTATATACACCATCAACATCGGTATAAATTTGGCATTCATCAGCTTTTAAAGCAGCTGCTAAGGCAACTGCCGTGGTATCTGAACCACCGCGTCCCAGAGTAGTAATATTCCTATTTTCATCAACCCCCTGGAAGCCGGCGACGACGACAACCTTTCCTTGCTCAAGATCGGTTCGAATATTTTTATCATCAATATCTAAAATACGTGCTTTATTGTGAGCACTATCTGTCAATATGTGTACCTGGGTCCCCGTATAGGAACGAGCAGGTATGCCTTGGTTTTCTATGGCCATACTCAATAAGGCAATAGTAACCTGTTCTCCAGTCGATAATAAAACGTCAAATTCGCGAGGATTTGGATTTTCACTTAACTCTTTTGCTAAGGTCGTCAACCGATTGGTTTCACCACTCATTGCGGATACCACCACTACTACTGAGTGACCTTGCTCTACAAATCGCTTAACCCGCTGTGCGACGTTGATAATTCTATCGATGGAACCGACCGAAGTTCCACCAAATTTTTGGACTATGATAGACATTGGCTTACTATTAATTATGTTGAATTTTTAAACAATTTCAATGTAGTTTCTTTATCCATATCGAATATAAAGCTTAAATTAATACGGATAAAGCGCGCTATTGTAGCTGATTTTCCAACCAGGTGGAAACACTGGCTAGCGCTTTATCAAGGTTTTCCGGTTGACTACCACCAGCCATAGCCATGTCTGGACGCCCACCGCCCTTTCCTCCAACCTGCGAAGCAACATGGTTAACCAACTCACCCGCTTTTATCTTAGCAGTTACATCTTTACTGACCCCTGCGACTAAGCTGACTTTTTTATTCTGCGCAACACCCAGGACAATTGCACAACTACCCAGTTTGTTTTTCAGTTGATCCATAGTATCACGAAGAGCCTTGGCATCCATCCCTTCAACCTTAACCGCTAAAACTTTAACACCTGATATATCCTGCGCTTGTTCAGCGAGTTCACCTCCCTGATTACTGGCTAGTTTACCTTTTAATTGATGTAATTCTTTTTCCAGATTACGCGTTTTGTCTAATAATGCTTGTACTTTGGATTGAATAGCTTCTGGCTGGGATTTAAGTAGCCCGGCCACATTAACCATTTGCGTTTCATTACGTTCTATCTGTTCTAGAGCACCTTCAGCAGTAACCGCTTCAATTCGTCTAACTCCGGCAGCCACTCCTCCTTCAGAAACGATTTTTAGTAATCCGATATCGCCGGTACGATTAACATGCGTACCACCACATAATTCCACCGAGAAATCACTCATGGATAAAACCCGCACATCCTCTGCATATTTTTCACCAAACAGTGCCATAGCTCCGCTAGCTTTAGCATCTTCGATATTCATTATGCGGGTTTCGACTTCATGATTAAGACGAATCTGTTCATTCACCATACGCTCTATTTCCCGAATTTGTTCAGAAGTTATAGCTTCAAAATGGGAAAAGTCAAAACGTAGTTTTTGCGGATCGACTAACGATCCTTTTTGTTGCACATGATCACCTAACACTTTTCTCAGTGCTGAGTGCAATAAGTGAGTGGCAGAGTGATTGGCCGCAATCTTTTTACGTAATTGTTGATCCACTTGAGCTTCTACAGATGTATTGACTTTGAAACTACCATGATGAACCTTACCAATGTGGATGAATGCGTCGCCATTTTTTTGTGTATCGGTAATTTCAAAACTGGCACCGGTCATTGAAATAATCCCGGTATCCCCAACTTGACCACCTGATTCTGCATAAAAAGGTGTTTCTTCCAATACCATAATGGCTTCTTGACCTTCAGCAACTTCATCAACTTCTTTACCATCAACAAATAGATGACTAATATTGGCCTGATCAAACAAATGTTCATAACCACAAAATTCGGTTTTGTCATCTATTTTAAGTTGTTCATTGTAGTCAAGATTAAAACTTCCTGCCGAACGAGCACGGTTGCGTTGCTCTTCCATCGCTTCATCAAAACCAATCTGATCCAGAGTCAGTTTACGTTCACGAGCAATATCAGCAGTCAAATCAACTGGAAAGCCATAGGTATCATAGAGTTTAAAAGCAACATTTCCTGGAATAACTTTATCTTTAAGGGCTGCAATTTCTTGTTCCAATATTTCCATCCCCTGTTCCAAGGTTTCGGCAAAACGTTCTTCTTCCTGCAACAAAACCCTACTAAGCTGCTCTTGTTTCTCCCGCAGCTCCGGATAAGCATCGCCCATCAAATCAGTCAAAACCGCAACTAATTTGTAGAAAAAAGAATCCCGGATACCTAATTTATGACCATGCCGAATCGCTCGACGAATAATCCGCCTTAATACATAACCACGTCCCTCATTGGAAGGAATGACGCCATCAACTACTAAAAAGGAACAGGCACGAATATGATCGGCGATTACACGTAAGGATTTGTTCTCTAAATCATCACTACCGGCAAGTTTAGCCGTTGCTTTAATTAAAGTTTGGAACAGATCGATCTCATAGTTACTATGAACGCCCTGTAATATTGCAGCCAAACGTTCCAACCCCATTCCGGTATCTACCGAAGGTTTTGGAAGTGGCTCTAAATGTCCTGATTTATCTCGATTGTATTGCATAAAGACCAGATTCCAGATTTCAATATATCTGTCTCCGTCTTCATCGGGCGAACCGGGAGGACCACCGGGAACATTCTCACCATGATCATAAAAAATCTCACTACAAGGACCGCAAGGTCCGGTATCCCCCATGGCCCAGAAGTTATCCTTTTCTCCAATACGAGAAAAACGTTCCGGTGACACCCCGACATTTTTTAGCCAGATATCTGCGGCTTCATCATCTTTTTCAAACACGGTTATCCATAGTTTTTCTTCCGGCAGCTTAATCACTTCCGTCAAGAAGCGCCAAGCAAACTCGATCGCATCTTGTTTGAAATAATCACCGAAACTAAAATTACCCAACATTTCAAAAAAGGTATGATGTCTGGCCGTATAGCCGACATTCTCTAAATCATTATGCTTACCACCGGCCCGCACACAACGTTGACTACTGGTGGCACGCACATAATTGCGTTTCTCTTGTCCTAAGAAAACATCTTTAAACTGAACCATGCCGGCATTGGTAAATAACAGCGTTGGATCATTTCCCGGAACCAACGAACTGCTGGCGACTATTTTGTGATCATTTTCAGCAAAATAATCGATAAAGGCTTGCCTAAGTTCTGCTGTGGTTTTCATACTATTTTCCATAATACTTATTTTTTAAAAATATCAGATAGTTTTACCCCAAAACGACTCGGGATTAATTTAAAATTTGATTAATCTGTTCGGCACTGTACCCGCGTTGATATAAATAACGATATTGCCGACTTTTTTCCTTTAAATTATCAGGAACTTCTGCTCCAAACTTTTTAATTCGCTGTTGCTGCAATTTTTCCAACCAGATATCCGATTCCAGATAAAGATATTTCTCTATTGTTTCCGAGTCAATTTTTTTTTGTGATAATTCATAGGCGATTTTAACCGGACCAAAGCCTTTTGCTACACGGCCTTTTACAAATAGTTCCGCAAAGCGTTCATCATTTAATAAATTATCTTGAATAAGTTCGGCAATAAGTTTATCAATATCTTGAATACTGACTTCCTCCCTGTCGACAAATTTATTGCCTAGCTTGGATTTTAACTCTGCTACCGAATGTTCTCTTCGCGCCAATATGTTCATAGCTGCTATTCGAATTTCAGACACTGGCATATACCCTCGTTATCCCCCCTAAAAGAGCATAATTTAAGGAAGCAAATTGTATAACGAAAGACACGCAAATACCACGCTATTCAATTATTTTGAGGATATTGGATACGATTTTTTTAAGGATAGACGATTAAATTGGAATTTTTGTCGATTAGAGGAGCACGACTTGGTTTCTTCCATTTTGTTTAGCTTGATATACTGCACAATCTGCGGTGTTTATCATTTCCGAAAAGCTCTCTGTCATTTTAGTCGTAACACCGATACTTACCGTCACCCCAATACTAGTATCACCGGCAGGAATACGGATTTTTTCCACAGCAGCTCGCACTTTTTCAAATAACTCCGGAGCATGGCTTGCATCTTTTAGGCCTGCAACACAAACAAATTCTTCCCCCCCGAAGCGAGCAACAATATCTGACTTTCGTAAAACCTGCTTTATGGTCTTTGCCAGAGCAACTAATGCTTTATCACCAACGTCATGACCATAGGTATCATTTATTTTTTTAAAATGGTCGGCATCTATCATCGCTACGGCTAATAATATCGATTCCCTTCGGGTGTTAGCATATAGTACTTCCCCCAAATCGAAGAGACTGCGGCGATTATGTACATTGGTCAAATAATCACTGGTTGCATGATGTTTTATTTGACGAAAGTATCCGATCATATTGACATTTTGCGCCACGCGACAATAGAATTCATCCGCTACTACCGGCTTGCTCATAAAGTCATTAGCTCCGGTTTTTAACAAGCGAACGATCAATTCGTGATCGGATGCATTAGAAAGTCCCAAAATAGCCAATTCTTCGCGTTTATGTTCACGTCGAACCTGCTCAATAAATTCCAGGCCATCCATCTCCGGCATATTATAATCAGTAATAACCAAACTGATATTATCATGCTCTTGTATCTGCTTTAGACCTTCAACACCATTAGCGGCAAATATAACTTGATAACGAAGATTTCCTAATAACGAAGCGATAAAGCTACGATAGGTTTTGGAATCATCAACAACCAAAACTGTAGCATTTTGGTTGTTATATAATTTTTCCACCTGAGTAGCCACATAGGCTATCTCATTCATATTACGTTTAACGACATAATCGACAATCAACTTGGCGGTCATGGTTTGACGAACCGCATTATCGATAGAGCCGGTCAAGACTATAATGGGTACGTCCTGTTTATGAACCAAGTCGACAACTTCACCATTCGGTGCATCGGGTAACCCCAAATCCAGGACGGCACATAAAAAAGGGATATCCTGGTTTTCCTGAAGGAGTTTTTCCGTTGCAGCATAGGTTCCAGCTGTGACCACTTCTATACCTTCAATTTCTTGAAGATGCGCTCCAACCACTCCCAAAATGGAGCGACTATCGTCTACAACTAAAACCCGATTATATATTGTGTGACTTTGACTCACTTTTATTCAACTATTAAGTGCCCGAATTACGCCTCAATTTCATCGCTTTTCGGCGTCGTTTCCGGTGCATATTTTTCGCGAATTTTCTGGTTAATTTGATCGGCTATGTCTGGGTTTTCTTTAAGAAAGTTTCTCACTTTGTCCTTTCCTTGACCAATTTTGTCACCGTTATAGCTATACCAGGCACCGGCTTTTTCTATGAAACCTTCTTTAACACCCAGGGTTATGAGCTCTCCTTCAAAAGAAATACCTTCACCATAAAGAATATCAAACTCAGTTTGCTTAAACGGAGGCGCAACTTTATTTTTAACCACTTTTACTCGGGTCTCGTTACCCACCACTTCGTCACCTTTTTTAATCGCTCCAATACGGCGAATATCCATTCGGACCGAAGAGTAAAATTTTAAAGCATTACCTCCGGTAGTCGTTTCAGGATTACCAAACATAACACCGATTTTCATCCGAATCTGGTTAATAAAGATGACTAAGGTATTAGAACGTTTTATTATGCTGGTTAGTTTTCGTAGTGCCTGAGACATTAAACGGGCTTGAAGCCCCATATGGCTATCTCCCATTTCACCATCGATTTCCGCTTTTGGTGTCAAGGCAGCCACAGAATCAATCACCAAAACATCGATAGATCCGGACCGAACCAACATATCCGTAATTTCCAAGGCCTGTTCCCCGGTATCGGGCTGTGAAACCAGTAGCTGCTCAACATTAACACCCAATTTTTCTGCATATACCGGATCTAGAGCATGTTCAGCATCGATAAAAGCCGCCGTTCCTCCAGCCTTTTGGGCTTCAGCAATCGCATGCAAAGTTAAGGTAGTTTTACCCGATGATTCCGGACCATAAATTTCAACCACCCGTCCTTTCGGCAAACCGCCAACACCCAGAGCCAAATCCAAACCTAAGGAACCGGTTGAGATGGTTTCAACCTGTATGGCGGTGGAATCTCCCATACGCATAATTGATCCTTTGCCAAATTGCCGTTCAATTTGACTTAATGCAGCATTTAAAGCTTTCTGCTTATTTTCATCCATTGCTGTTTCCTACTCGTTATTAATACGCCAACGCAAAAATTGAATCTCGATACCGAGATAAATATTCTTTTCTATTAGTTTCGATTTATTTTGAACGCATCATTATCCTAAATTTACTCCTAACAGGCCAGAAATATTCCTAGCTATAAAATCAAAAATTTACATTACTCAAAATAACTAATATTAAATCAAGGAGTTTCCAAGGTTTGATTGATTATGATTATTTTTTATTACGTTGATGTTGTCGGTTGAGTTCTTTTAGATAGTCAAGCTTTTGCTTGATCTTGATTTCCATACCTCGTTGTTGAGGAAAATAAAATTCCATTTCACCAAGCGTATCAGGAAAATAGGTCTGTCCGGCAGAAAATGCTTCGGCTTCATCATGGGAATAGCGGTAGTTAGTCCCATGCCCCATTTCATTCATCAATTTAGTTGGTGCATTCCGTAGGTGGGTGGGAACTTCCAATGAACCTGATTGAGAAGCCTTCTGCATTGCTGTTTTAAAGGCCGTGTATACGGCATTACTTTTCGGTGCCATGGCACAGTATACCGCAGCTTGTGCAATGGCTCGATTACCTTCTGCCGGACCTAAGCGTTCAAATGCCTGCCAGGCATTCAAGGCCACCGTCATAGCTTTAGGATCAGCATTTCCAATGTCCTCAGAAGCGATGGCTAGCAATCTTCTGGCAATATAGAGGGGATCACATCCGGCATCCAACATCCTGGACATCCAGTATAAAGCACCATCAGGTGACGAACCACGAACCGATTTATGAAAGGCGGAAATTTGATCATAAAAAATATCGCCACCTTTATCATATCGGCGTGGCGATGCTATTAATAATTGTTCTACTAATGCTTCATCGATGCTCGCATTCTTATCACCTTGCTCTCGTTTCAGGCCCTGTTCTAAAACGATTTCCAATAAATTATATAAGCGTCTTCCATCGCCATCAGCAACCTGCATTAAACGATTCTTAGTCGTTTCGGTCATTTCAATTTGGCAATTGTGTTCCAGCTGTTCCAACTCTATTGCACGTTCAATAAGCTTACTTAAGGCTTTACTATCCAGACTCTTTAAAAGGTATACACGTGTTCGTGACAAGAGTGCATTATTAAGCTCAAAGGAAGGATTTTCAGTAGTCGCACCGATAAAAATAAAGGTACCGTCTTCAATATAGGGTAAAAAGGCATCTTGCTGGGATTTATTAAAACGATGAACTTCATCGACAAATAAGATGGTCTTGGCCTGCAATAGCTGCCAGTTTTGTTGTGCCTTCGAGACCGCTTGACGAATTTCTTTGACTCCGGATAAAACGGCAGAAATAGACTCAAATTCATGTTGTCCGTAATTTGCTAATAGACGGGCTAAGGTGGTTTTCCCTGTACCGGGAGGCCCCCATAATATCATGGAATGCAGATTACCACTGAGTACAGCCTTAGTCAGCGGTTTATCATTGCCAAGAAGATGTTCCTGGCCGATATAATCGTCCAGGCTTTGTGGTCGTAACCTATCAGCTAAAGGTCGCCAACGATTTTCAGTCATGACGAAAAAGTAAATTTACAGGCTGTTATTATCAAGAGTACCGATGACATCAACATCGTCAGGTATTTGAAAGGAAAAGGTATCAGCAGAAATTTTTTCATTGACTCTAATATTGGATAATAACAACTTGGTCACCTGCTCAAAATTATCTTGCATAGTTAACTCAATCAGTCGGCCTTGCCTAAATGTTAAATAGACTTGTGCAAATAAGGACTCTTCCTGTTTTGGTTGCAATCTAAAAATTTTTAGCTCAGGTCGTTGAGGATCATGAGCTTCGCTAACCTGATAGGATTTATGAATATTTTGATTGCTACTGATTAAAAGTGCCGGAGAATTTGCTAAACCATCATCAAATCCTTTAATGGTCACCTGTTCCAACTCCAGATCATAAATCCAAAGTGTTTTACCATTGGAAACATATTGTTGCTGATCCGGCGCCTTATAATTCAGGACAAATTGGTGCGGGCGCTGAATAATCAATGAACCGCTGGATTGTTCCAATACCTTCCCATACCGTTCTGAAATGGTTTGTTGGAAATCCGCTTGCATAGAGCGAGTATTGGCATAAAACTGATCTAAAACTTCTATACCGGAATATGCAGGCGTGCAACTGAAACAAAAAGGCAGTATCAGCAGGGCCTTTATTAAATTTTTTATCGTCATCACAGTTATTGAGCTTGTTGTGGAACAATCACTTCCCTTTGCCCATTGGATTGAACCGAACTGACTAAACCGGCTGATTCCATATCTTCGACCATACGGGCAGCTCGATTATACCCTACTTTCAGGCGTCTCTGTATACCTGAGATTGATGCCCGACGGGTTTCCATAACAATAGCGACAGCCTCATCATAAAGGGGATCCGATTCTTCGCCACTTTGTTCACCAGCGATACCAGCCACATTTGTGACACCTTCACCGGTTAAAATCTCTTCGATATATTCGGCATGGCCACGGCTTTTTAGATCATCAACCACGGCATGAACCTCTTCATCGGATACAAAGGCACCATGTACACGAAGCGGTAAACCGGTCCCGGGTGCCAAATACAACATATCGCCATTTCCCAATAAGCTTTCTGCTCCCATTTGATCGAGAATAGTACGTGAATCAATTTTAGAGGAAACCTGAAAGGCAATACGGGTCGGAACATTGGCTTTAATTAAGCCGGTAATAACATCCACCGAAGGACGTTGTGTTGCTAATATTAAGTGAATACCCGCAGCACGAGCCTTTTGTGCCAAACGCGCAATCAGTTCTTCTACCTTTTTACCGACGATCATCATCATATCGGCAAACTCATCGATAATAATGACGATATAAGGTAATGGTTCTAGTTCATCGGGACGCATACTCGCCATCATCGGATTGGGTTCAAATAATGGGTCAAGTAACGGTTCGCCGGCATCAATGGCATCTTTAACTTTTTTGTTATATCCTGCAATATTTCTCACTCCTAGAGCAGCCAACAGCTTATACCTTCGTTCCATTTCCGCTACACACCAGCGCAAACCATTGGCCGCCTCTTTCATATCCGTTACCACCGGCGCTAAAAGATGTGGTATCCCTTCGTATATGGACAATTCCAACATTTTCGGATCGACCATAATCATGCGGAGTTCATCCGGATTGGCATGAAATAGCAAACTCAGTATCATCGAGTTTACCCCTACCGATTTACCGGAACCGGTAGTCCCCGCAACTAAGAGATGGGGCATTTTGGCTAGATCGGTTACCACCGGTTGACCGCTAATATCGTGTCCTAATGCCAAAGGTAAAGTTGCTTTGCTATTACCATATGCGGCCGAGTTTAATACCTCGGAAAAAAAGACAATCTCACGATGCGGATTGGGAATTTCGATACCCACGGTCGATTTTCCGGCTATCACTTCCACCACTCGGATACTTACCACCAACAAAGCTCGGGCCAAATCTTTCGATAAATTGGATAACTGACTGACTTTAACGCCCGGCGCCAATTGTAATTCAAATCGAGTAATAACCGGTCCCTGTTGCACCGCCACCACTTCAACCTTCATATTATATTCTGCCAAGCGCTGTTCAATTAAGCGGGAAGTTTGTTCCAATTCTTCTGCGGAAGTCACATTCGGTGATGGTTTGGGTTCGTCCAATAAAGTCAAAGCCGGTAATCCGTCAATAGCATCATGCTTAAACAATTTGGTTTGCCGATCTTTTTCAAGGCGGTTACTTTTCTCTATATTAGTATTTCGGATTTCAACTTTAATTGGTTTTTTTGCTTCAAACTCGTGATCCAACTCTGCAATGTCTTCTGTAGGAAGCGCTTCTTGCTTAGCTCGTTTGCGTTTTGGTTTCTCAATAACTTGTTGTTTAACTTCTTGTTTAACTTGTTGTTTAACTACGGGAGAATTGACTTCGTTATTCGACTCAAAACTACTAAAAACCGGTTCGATTTTTTCGTCACCATTGAACGACGTCGGTTGATCAAATTCTTCAGTGTCATTTCCCGAAAACAATCGCTCCGTGACTTTATGACTAAATTCAGAGAAACGACCTTTCAGTCCATTTCTATTATTTTCGATTTCATCCTTCGAAAAATCATCAACAGTTTCAAAAGGCTGGCTTTCTTCCAGGTCCACTTCATAATTGGGCTGTGTTATTACCAAAGCTTTTTTATTTTTCTTGGGCTTCGCTTCTACCACCTCAACTTCCTCAATAATTTCAGGGAGCTCTTGGAAGGTTTGTGCTTGCTTGGACGCTCTTTTTTCTTCCCGATAACTTTGCCATTGTTGCCATTTGCTTAAGAACCACAGGGTTAACCCGATCACTAGGCCGCCGATCTGATCCATAAGCCAAAACCAGGACAAATTACTGAAAAAGGTAATTCCAACCAGAAAAAAAGTTAATAAAAATAGCGTTGAACCGACAAAACTAAACCAAGGTTGTAGTAATTCTGAAATCACCTGCCCCAGTATTCCCCCTGCCCCAATCTCGGAGGGAAAAGGAATCGACGGTTCAATAAAATGCATAGTAGATATAGCACAACCGGTAATCACTGTTAATACAAAACCGAAGACTCTTAATGATAAAAACCAACCGTTAAAAACCGCATTTTTATCGCTGCCCTTATAAATAACCCATCCGGTTACCGCTATCATTCCAGGAATAAAATAGGCCATATAGCCAAATAGGTAAAAAGCGATATCAGCAAACAAGGCACCAAAATGCCCTCCCAGATTATAGATTTTCTCTATCGCTAAAGAGCTGGAAACGGTATGTGACCAGGCAGGATCTAAAGGTGAATAAGTGAACAAAGAGAGAATCAAATAAACGGTAATAGCAATAAAAAGAAACAAAGTACTTTCCTTTAATCCGCGCATCATTATTGGTGGAGCTTGTTTGCTATTAGTCTTTTTTTTGGGCACGACTTTCAATTCTTTTGAATAAATTTAATAAAACCATTGCCTTATCGGAAGGTTTTACTTTAAGATGGAGTTGTAAGTTAATAATTATTATATATTTTGTTTCTTTTTTCAAGGAAATGACGGTTTAATTATTGGTACAAGTTAATATTCCTGACAATTGCTATTGATTTCTTTACTTTTAATACCAAAATAGTTGAGAATTACGCAGTTAACAAAACACGGAGCATCTCGATATGAGCGATACAAAACATTGCAAACTTTTAATACTTGGTTCAGGCCCGGCAGGATATACAGCAGCAGTTTACGCTGCTCGAGCAAATTTAAAACCGGTAATGGTAACCGGCCTTGAACAAGGTGGACAATTGATGACAACTACCGAAGTCGATAATTGGCCGGGAGATGCTCAAGGTATTCAAGGACCTGAATTAATGGAGAGAATGCGTCAACATGCCGAGCGTTTTGATACCGAGATTATTTTTGATCATATCAACAAGGTAGATTTACAAAGCAAACCTTATACCTTAACAGGCGATTCTGGAACCTATACCTGCGACGCCTTAATTATCTGTACCGGTGCTTCAGCAAGATACCTGGGGCTAGAATCGGAAGAAACCTTTAAAGGTCGTGGAGTTTCAGGCTGTGCAACTTGTGATGGATTTTTTTATAAAAATCAAAAAGTAGCCGTAGTTGGCGGAGGTAATACCGCTGTCGAAGAAGCCTTGTATTTATCCAACATCGCTGCAGAAGTAACGATTATTCATCGTCGAGATAAATTTAGTTCGGAAAAAATTCTAGCCGATAAACTGCTTGATAAAGCGGAAAACGGAAATATTAAGATCGAATGGAATATGCAATTAGATGAGGTTTTGGGTGACGATATGGGAGTTACCGGTTTAAGGCTAAAAAACACTCAAGATGATTCGACTAAAGAAATTGATGTCACCGGCGTTTTTATCGCCATTGGACACAAACCCAATACCGATATTTTTGCGGGCCAACTAGATATGGAGGGAGGCTATTTAGTCACTCAAAAAGGTTCTGGCCAAAATGCTACTATGACCAGCAAAGAAGGCGTTTACGCTGCCGGTGATGTGGCCGACCATATATACCGTCAGGCAATCACCTCTGCTGGAACAGGATGTATGGCGGCATTGGATGCCGAAAGATATCTCGATGATCTGGAAAAATAGAATCATAAATAAGGGCTGGAATATTCGCTTCTAGCCCTTATTTAGCATATACTTTTTTCCTTAATGCATCCTACTTTATGTTTTAAAGAACAGGTACAGGTTCTAAAAGCCAAAATACAATATCTAATAACAATGAGAACAACCAAATGAAGAAAAAATTACTATTCGGTGCTGTTATTGGCGCTAGTCTCTTTGCATCTTCAAGCTTTATCCATGCAACAGGGCTATTGGAAGTATACAAAGTTGCCTTGGAATCCGATCCGGTATTAAAGCAAGCAATTTCGAATCAAAAATCTGTTGCCGAAGGGAAAAATCAAGCCTTTTCAGCCTTCTTACCGACAGTTTCCGGTAATGCTTCTACTACTGGAACTCGCTCCACCGGTTTATCGACTGGACGCAGTGATTATAATAATCATGGTTTTGGGCTTAACTTAAATCAGTCTATTTACGACAAGAAAAACTTTGTTAATCAGCGCATAGCCGCTAATAATACGCTAAGTGCGGATTCTGACCTAGATGCCGCCCGTCAAGATTTGATGGCTCGTGTGGCAACCGCCTATTTTGAAGTATTATTAGCAGCCGACCGAGTAGAATTTACCGAAGCTGAACAAAAAGCTATTGCACGTCAACTAGAACAGGCCAAACGCCGTTACGAAGTCGGTATTATAGCCATTACTGCAGTGTTAAATGCACAGGCCGGTTATGATAGTGCAACAGCAGCGGTGTTAAAGGCCAAAAACGATCAATTAATTACCAATGAAAGACTCAGAGATATAGCTGGTAAATATTTTGATGAACTGGCTCCGGTTGCTAATAATATCCCATTAGATCCACCACAACCCAATAATATTGATGAATGGGTCAAATTGGCTTTAAAAAACAACCCTAACCTTTCTTCTATAAAATACCAAGGATTCAGTTCCAAGGAACGTATAAGCTTAGAACGCTCCGGCCACTTACCAACTTTGGATTTGGTCGCCAGCTATAGCAATGTGGATAAAAATGGCCCCACATCCAGTGGTTCCCGTGATGGTTACGATGCTACCCTAGGTCTGGAGGTTGCCGTACCAATTTATCAGGGCGGATACGTTAACTCACGAGTAAAGCAAGCTCAATTTGATTATCAAACGATTCAGGACAGAAAAGAAGAATTGCGCCGTACTACCGAGCGCCAAACGCGGAGTAGTTTTTTAAGTGTGTTATCTGAAATCAGCCGAGTAAAAGCCCTTGAACAGGCGGTTATTTCCAATGATAGTTCATTAAAAGCAACTGAAGCCGGATTTGAAGTAGGAACTCGAACTATTGTCGATGTGTTGAATGTTCAGCGGGATCGATTCGCGGCTAAACGCGATTATTCCGAAGCGCGCTATAATTTTATTTTAAGTAAATTGTTATTAAAGCAATCTGCAGGAACTTTAGCTGAAAAAGATCTGGAAAAAGTAGATAACTGGTTAAAAAAATAAACTGATACAGGATAAAGAACGTTAAGCTTTATAAACTTATTCCTCTTTTTTCACCTTGCTTGGCAACGTTTCAATAGGCTGCGGTTTTGCAATACCGTAGCCTTGTACGAAATCCACACCAATTTCAGCAATCTTTTGTAAAATTTCATCATTTTCTACATATTCAGCTATGGTCTTTAATCCCATAGTATGACCTACCTCATTAATGGAACGCACCATCGCTTCATCGATGGGATCATTAATAATATCTTTGACAAATAAACCATCAATCTTTAAAAAATCGATCTTAAGTTGTTTTAGATATCCGAACGATGACATGCCGGAACCAAAATCATCCAATGCAAACAGACAACCTTCTTTTTTCAACGTTTCGATAAATTTACTTGCTAATAGCAAGTTTTTAATAGCTGCTGTTTCAGTCACTTCAAAACAGATTTTATTGGCTTGTATTGAATAATCACAAAACTGCTGTATAACAAACGCTGCAAACTCCTGATCCATCAAACTGTGACCAGAAAGATTAATACTACATATATCCAGTTTCCGATACTCTTCAGGGTGTTTAGAAAACCATTGAAATACCGCTTGTATGACCCAGCGATCTAGCTTCTTTGCTAAATCATAGTGTTCCGCTGCCGGTAAGAAAGCTCCAGGTGGAATTAAATTGCCCTGTTCATCCAACATTCGCAACAAAATTTCGTAGTGAAGTCCTTTTTCTCTATGTAATGGCTTAATTGTCTGGAAATAAAGCACAAAGCGCTCATCTTTAAAGGCTTTATTTATCCTCGAAACCCAAAGCATTTCACCCTGTTTTTGCATCAACTCCTCATCATCGGCTTGATAGATATGTACTCGGCTTTTACCGAAATCCTTGGCAGCATAACAGGTAGAATCAGCTAATCGCAGAATACTATTAACATCTTCGCTTTCTTCATTGATGGTGACTAAACCGATACTTGCGGCGGTTTTGTATACATGCGATTCCCACGCAAAATGATATTCATTTATCTCGGCACAAATACTTTTTGCGATTTTTTCCGCAATATCGACCGGGCAGCTATCTAAGATAATACCGAATTCATCTCCCCCCAACCGAGACAATACATCGCCACGACGTAACTTTCGTTCCAATAGATCGGAGATCTGTCTTAACAATTGATCACCAGCCACATGCCCACAAGTATCATTAATAATTTTAAAATTATCCATGTCAATATATAGCATGACATGTTGTGACCTATCAGTACGAGTTCGGTCGATAAACTGTTCCAAGCGAATCTCAAATTCACGTCGATTGATTAAACCGGTTAAACTATCATGGCTGGCTTGGTAGCTTAACTTTTGCGCTAATTGATGGGATTCGCTAACATCATGTAATACCACTACCGCTCCAATCACCTTCTTATTGTGATCATACATTGGTGCTACCACTTGTTTTACCGTCGTGACATAACCATCCTTGTGGTAGAGAAACATATTATCATTAAAGGTAATCACTCGCCCCTGTTGCAAACAAGAATGAACAATATTGTCCGGCTTGTTCTTACTACTCGGATTTAGAATACGGATAATCTCGCCAATCGGTTTATTGATAGCATCCTCTATACTATATCCGCTTAAACGAGAGGCATCGGGATTGATGTAGCTAATTCGTTGTTGCTTATCAACGGTAACGACACCATCCATTATGGATTCAAGTGTAACGAGAAACTTATTTTTTTCTTCAAATAGAATTTGTTCAGCTTTCTTACGTTGAGTAATATCGACTGCATACCCCTGTACCAAAGAACGCTCTAATACCGGATGAAAATTCCATAAATACCAGCAATCTTGGCTTGCTGTTTCAATATTCTTTACAGTCTCTCCGCTTTTTAGACACTGCTGCACAATATCCTGGACATTATTGGGCAATATAAAGGGAATTCCGTCATCATCAAATCCAATTTCCGACATCTGCTCCAACATAGCTGGATTGGAATAATAAATTAAACCAGTTTCATTAAACTCAATTATAGGCGAGGGATTTAACTCAGCATAAAGGGCCAAACGTTTCAATTCACGTTCCGAATAGTGGCGATTAGAACAATCTTGAAAAGTTAATAAAGTGTATTCTTGAGAGTCGAGATTAAGTGAAACAATCCGTAAGTCAATATGAACATAGATCCCGCTTTTTTTTATCCACCAGGTTTCTCCAAGTTCATTTTTATCCACTTCATTTTGCGGATTTAAAGGACAATGACCAAGGTCATGTTGATAATCACTGCTAGGTGCACAGAGGGTTGTGTGCGCATCCTTAGCAATTAATTCCGCTTTATTATATCCTAATAAACTCTCAGCATTCCCATTTGCATAAACAACCTGTTGCGCCTCATTTAACAAAATCACTCCGTCAGGCCATTGAGAAAACAGCTGGTCATCGATTATCGGCGTATTAATTGGTTTCTTGGTAGCCACTCATCTACACCATTGTTTTGTAATTAGTGATGGCTAACAACTGTAACGGATCACTTTTTTTATCAGCCAGGTCAAGTGGATTCTTGATCTTGCGCTGTTCAGGATCTTCCATTAAATCAATCATTTTAGGGTGTACTAAAGCCCGCCCCTTGGAATCGTAAAAAATTTTAACAACAGGGTTCAACGGCTGTCCCTCATTAACTTCAGTTACGACTGCTTTTTCTCCACTATTTAATAATACCGCTGATGTCACTGGATAAATTCCGAGTAAGCTAATTAAACGCTGTACTAAATGACGTTCAAATTTTCCTTTTTGAGTTTCAATAAATAGCGTTTTTAATGCTAAAGAGGGAACCATTCCAGGAGAATCCAGCAGACCATGAATAATTTCATCATAGTGATCGATTAATCCCAATAATTGAGCTCCGGGATGTATTTCCGGTCCTTTCTTTGCTGCCGGATAACCACTACCATCACAGCGTTCATGATGTTGGGATATCATTACAATAACTTCGGAATTAATATCAGGATTTTTTAACAATTGTGCGACTACGATTGGAATATGTTTTTGCACCACTTTAGATTCGTTGGCTGTATATGGTTTACTTTTCCCCAATAGATGCAAAGGTAAACGAGCCCATCCCAAATCATGCATTAAACTAGCAATACCGAGATTATGTAGATCATCTTGTGAATACTGCATAGCCATAGCAAGTGATAATGACATGGTCATAACGCTAAAAGAATGCGTAAACAACTCTTTGTCATAACGTTTTAAATGCATCATGGTCAGCAGAGCCTGATTATTACGCATTAAACTACTGATTGTATCGTCGATAACAGGAACTAATTCACTTGTTTCAAACGGTTGATTATTTGCTACAGCATGATTAAGTGATTGAAAGGTTTCGTTTGCTTTTTCTTTTAATACCTGGGCAAATTCCAATTCTTGTTTTAGTGAAGTCGTCGTCGCGGGTATTTCTTTACTATCTGATTTTTCCTCAGCAACTTCAGTTACTTGACTTTCCGCCGGAGTTTTGTTGACACTGTGATTATTTTCGATAGCATCGGGTTGTTCCTTTTTTTCAACCTCTTCAACATCTATTCCCTGTTCATTGTCAATTTTTAATTTTTTTACACCAGCTTCCTTAAGTAAAGCAATTTCTTTATTGGTACGAATAACAAACTTATGCCTAAGAAATGGAGAATGTATCCATGAAATATCAATTTCACAGAGATACATACCGACCTTTAATTCTTTTATACTTATTGTTTTTATTGCCATGTGTTTAAGGGGCTGTCGACCTTTTAATTTTTTTCATTTATGCAGTCAGTTTAAGGAAATTTTAATATAATTCAATATTATTTTACTAAATTCCTAAAGAATACCATTATCTGTGCCGATTGTAACAACTATAAGTCAAATCAATACTCATTATGACAGCATCAGCAGAAAATACACCGTTAAATGTCCATCAACTCAGTGGTACCGAGTTGGATAGATTTGTTGCCGAAGTTATCCAAATGGAGACGTATTATGACGGTGACAAGAAAAAGATAATGTATCAAGCCGATCCTAAACTACCCAAACGACAATGGGCTCCCAGTAAGTTTTGGTCTCAAGCTGGGCCAATTATCGAAGAGATGAAAATCGATCTAAACTGGGAGTGGGAAGAAGCAAACATGTGGACCGCCTCTATTGAACCGGATATCAATACCAGAGGGAAAAGTATCCTGGAAGCAGCTATGCGCGCTGTGGTAGCAACTCGATATCAGCAAGAGTTTAATAACCCTGATGAAGTTGAAAAGAGACTGCAAGAAAGCCTGACAGCTCAATCGCCAATACCCTAAACTATTGTTATTATTTTGCTTTTGCCGATATTATTTCTAATGTCCACTCTTCAGGGGTTCTTTCCCGCGCCAGTTTTTCAAATTTAATGTAAGTTTCAAACGCTTTACTATTTTTTGGCTTCAACCAAACTTTAACGCTATTTTCCTGAGAATCATCATCAATACAAGGATTACTACTACAATCTTTTAAGCTTAGTTTTAATACTATTGAGGTGACTTGATAATTATCCGAAAGATTGGTTAATTTGGCGTTAATCTTATAGTTGTTACCATATGCAGGTAGCATAGATATATTTTCAAGACGTAACTGCTGAGGGGTAACTTTTTGTTGTGATTTTACTACCCGTCGGTCTTCGGTAAGGTAAAGAAAACTCGCGACAGCAATCAAAACACAGGTGATTGTTCCTAGTGCAATACCATATTTAGGTTTTCGTACGTAAACAAACATAACTAAAAAACTAAGTACCAGAAGTGCAATTACGCCGTATACCACAAACACAGATATTCTCCGATTGTAAAGTACTAAGGGATGTTAACTTATATATTTGTCACATCTAACAAAAACAAAGACATATGCGAAAGCTCAACAGCCCCTAACTTCGGGTAAATGGATTTTATGTCGTTTACTACTATTCACTAATCCTGCGTTGTTCTACAGCAGCCGATAGTTTTTCCAATAATCGGTAACTATCTTCCCACCCCAAACAGGCATCAGTAATACTTTGGCCGTAGTTTAACGGTTGGCCTTCAACATAATTCTGTCTACCTTCATTAAGATGGCTTTCAATCATGACTCCAATTATACCCTTTTCACCATCAGCTATTTGTTGCGAAACATTTTCACCAACATCAATCTGTTTAGCGAATTGTTTGCTGCTATTGGCATGACTGAAATCGACCATAACAACCGGCTTTAACGATGCTTTTTTTAGTGCGTCTAAAGCATCCTGAACATGCACGGCATCATAGTTGGGCTGTTTACCCCCTCGCAGAATAATATGACAGTCTTCATTACCCGTTGTAGTAAAAATAGCTGATTTTCCACTTTTTGTCACGGATAAAAAACAATGTGCTTTAGTTGCCGATCCAATGGCATCAACCGCCACCTTTAAACCGCCATCGGTGGCATTTTTAAATCCGACAGGTGCCGATAAACCTGAAGCCAATTCACGATGAACCTGACTCTCCGTAGTACGGGCCCCGATTGCACCCCAACTAATCAAATCCGCAACATATTGAGGACTAATCAAATCCAGAAATTCCGTTCCAGCCGGAACGCCTATATCATTAATATAGACTAATAACTCTCTGGCTAAGCCTAAACCTTTATTGATATTAAAGGTATTGTTCAGATCCGGGTCATTAATTAAACCTTTCCAGCCTACTGTAGTGCGAGGTTTCTCAAAATAAACCCGCATGACGATAAGAAGGTTTTTTCCTAATTTGGCACGAGCAGTCTTGACCAAATCAGCATATTCTTTGGCCGCCTTAGTATCATGAATCGAGCATGGACCAACGACCACTAATAATCGGTCATCTTCTCCACTTATAATATTATGGATTTCCTGACGAGAATTAGCGATGGTATGCTGTGCATTTTCTGTGCTGGCATACTGCTGGTGTAAAAAATCCGGTGATTTTAAATCTTGCATCGTTTTGATGCGCAAGTCATCAGTAATTGGAGTCATATTAATTTCACTTTAACTACGATATATCTAAATTTAATTGGCTCGACCTAAGGCTTAGTTACTTTATGGCCAGAGCGAATCCATGCAGTAATTCCCCGAGTGGCATGGGCAACTTTTTTAAACCCTAGTTTCTTGTCCAGAAATTTACCAACCATGCCGGTTCGGTTCCCGGTTCGACAAATAAGAATAAACTCATCATTTTTACCGGCAATTTTTTCTAATTGATTCAACCATTTTTGTACATCATAATTACCCTTTTTATCAAAAAAAGTAATTAAATGACTACCTTCCACGATACCTGTTTGTTTCCATTCTTCAGGACGACGAATATCAATGATAGGTATTCCGTGTGTCAACTTTTCCTGTACTTGCTGATTATCCAGTTGTTCAAATCCAGCCTGTCCATTTGCAGCCAACAGCCCCAAACAAATAATTAACAATAAACGTACATATTGCATAATTAAACTACCCCTCGAAAAACAAACCGCAATTATACTGTAAAGGCGATTAACATATAAATACTTAATTAGTTTAACTTATAATCTCTATTAAGATTCCTTCATAAATTCAGGTTTACCTTTTAAACCGGATTCTTGATAATCTTTCCATAAACTTTTCCATAAGCATTGCGATTCTACACCTAATTCTTGTCCGCCAAGATAGAGCAGGTCGTAGAGACGTCGAAGAGAAATTTTATGAGTTTGGCCAGTGTACTCATACAACCATTGACTGAATTGATAGAAACGCCAAAAGGGCTGTTCATTTAATAAAATTTTTAGCGTATTCAAAAACTTCCCTGAATTAGCGATGATTTCCCAATAGCGAGCAAAGCGGCTTAAGTTCCTTACTTGTTGATAGCTGATACAATCAGTGGATATCACCTCATAGGGTGGATTAGGATTAAATTTTAATCGAAATTTTTCGGTATGGCGTACGATGGGAGTGCCTCTTAAGCGTTTTAAAATTCCTACCTGAATATCATGAGGTTGCAGTTCATATAACTGATTAAAACCTGCCGCGAAGCTTTCCATATCTTCCCCCGGCAAACCAAAGATCAAATCAGCATGTAAGTGTGCAGCACTATTTTTCCTTAACCATGACAGATTGGCCATAGAATGAGTGTTATCTTGTTTACGACTAATTAATCTTTGTACTTCACCATTGAAACTCTGTACCCCAATTTCAAACTGTAAAGTCCCTGCAGGAAAACGTTGAATAATTTCCTTTAAAGCCTCTGGTAAACGATCGGGGATAATTTCAAAATGTAAAAACAAGTCATCATCCAACCGCTGTAGAAAAAATTCTAAAATTCTCAAACTATCTTCAACTTTGAGGTTAAAGGTTCTATCGACAAATTTAAATCGGCGTGCTCCACGTCGGTACAATTGTTTAATGGCAACAAGAAAATTATCTAAATTAAAGGGATAGGAAGTTTTATCCAATGCAGACAAACAAAATTCGCATTTAAAAGGACAGCCGCGCGACGCTTCAACATAGATTAAACGATACTTAATATCTTCTTCAGTATAGTGCGCATAAGGTAATACCAATTCATCTAGATTATTGACTATTCCTTGAAAAACCTTTTGTTCAGGAAACTGACCAATCAGTAGGTTCTGGCATAAACGTGTAAACTCAAGGTCACCCTGCCCTTTAATAACATAATCAGCCAGCTCAACAATTTCCTGCCGTTCTGATTCATAACTAACTTCCGGTCCTCCAAGAACTATTATCAGATTAGGATTAATCGCTTTTAATAAACGAACTAAATTGAGGGTTTCGGTACTATTCCAGATATAAACACCGAATCCAATAATCAATGGCGATTCGGCTAATAATTTCTCTGCTATCTCATTTTCCTGCCCATTAATGCTAAACTCCCGTATCTTAGTCTGTGGTTGTAATTGTTGCATGTTGGCATAGAGATACCTCAGTCCAAGTGAAGCATGAACATATTTTGCATTTAAGGTAGAGAGAATAATTTTTGTTTGGTTACTTAATTCAGCCATCGTTTTCACTCTATAATAGGCAGGCAAGATTATAACAAACTCACAACATTCTTTTACAATAATTATGTCTTGGTATACCTATATTATTTTATGTTCCGATGATTCCCTCTACACCGGTATCAGTAATGAACCCAAACGCCGTTTTGGAGAACACCAAAATGGCAACGGTGCAAAATATTTTTACGCTCGAAAACCCTTGCAAATAGTCTATCTAGAAGCATTGCAAAACCGTAGTCTAGCCAGTAAACGAGAAGCACAGATAAAAAAGTTAAAGGCTAAACAAAAACGACAATTGATTACCTCTGATCAGAATCAGTTAAAAGATCACCCTGAATATTTTAAATTAGATTAAAATATGCTAATTTTATAATTATTAAAAAATTAACCAATTTTTTCTAAAAATATTAAAATATCGATTGGATTTAAGTGAAGACTTTATATTCTCCCGCTATCAATTCTTCGATTAGGATAACAATATGACAGACTCAACAAGGTCAGATCAATTAAAAGAGATGCTCAGCGAAGAAGGTTTGCTTCAAGGAGCCATCGAGAAATACCAGGAAGCCATGGGCTATCGTCAAGAAATGAGCTTACGGGTCGCAAGGCGCATGACGGTGGTAATACGCGGTATAATCGGTGTTTTCGCTTTGGTATTGATCAGTTTATTCCTGTTAGTTGCGGTATTAATCAACCATATGAACGATCTGATTAATACAGTAGATACCATGAACTACCATTTTACCTCTATGACTAAAAACATGAAGGAAATGCGACAAAATGTCGCCAGCATGGAACGAAGTATGAAAGTGATGCCGACTATAGTCAATGAAGTAGATGGTATGACTTCAAATGTTTTGGTTATGAGCGGTAGCATGAATGTATTAGCCGACAAAATGGATAAAATCAATAGTCACATGTCGGTTATGGATAATGATATTAACGTTATGGCAAACACCTTTCAACAGATGGAATCCACGGTACGTCGCATCGATGTTGACGTGAATGAAATGTCCAGTCCCATGCGACGCAGTTATTGATTCAGGAAATATAATTATGGAAAAGCAAGACTTGCAGGCAATTTATACGGCAATGGACAATTTTGCTAGCGATATGCGCAATGAAAATGAAGTCGGTATTAAAATTGCCAAAAAGACGACGTTATTTATCCGCATCGTGATTATCATTTTTGTCATAGCCAGTGGATTTATTTTATATAAAACCAGTGATTTAACTCAAAGCATGAAACACTTGGCTGGTAATATGGTGGAAATGTACAATCATTTTGGTGAAATGTCAGCTGATGTTACATTGATGAATACATCAGTGCGTAATATGGATAATAGCATCAATGGTATGCCCAAAATCTCTTTAAATATGGTTGAAATGGGCGAAAGCATCTTCACTATGAAAAATAATGTCTCCAGTATGGAAACCAACGTTAAACAGATGGAGAACAAAATGTCCAATATTTCCTTACGAGTCAATGATATGAGCCATCGTTTTCTTCGTTTGAATAGCTCGGTCTATCACATGCAATACAATACTCATAAAATGTCGCAACCAATGCGAAATATGAATGACATGTTTCCATTTATGAAATAACAAGCTCAACCTACCCTGGATAGAAACTTTATTTACTATCAAATTAGGCTATGCATTGGATAAAAGACTTACCTATACCTATACTCTAAGTAAGTCTTTTATCCAGGTCATAGTATGCCTTCTTCAAATATCTCACAACTACGAAAATTTGTTGCTCCTGAATATATATATGGTACCGGAGCACGCTTGCTAGTTAGCCGTTATGTAAAAAATTTCTGCATGAATAAAGTGATGCTAGTGACTGATGACGGGGTACAAAATGCCGGTTGGAGCAAAGAGATCCAGGACATTTTGGGTGGTGATAATATCGAATCCCTAGTGTTCAAGGATGTGGTTCCCAATCCCCGTGATTATCAGGTAATGAGAGGCGCTAAGATTTTTGCTCAAGAACAATGTGATGGTATTGTGGCAGTTGGCGGCGGCAGCGTTATGGATTGCGCCAAAGGTATCGGGATTGTTGTATCCAATGGTCAGCATATTACCCAGTTTGAAGGGGTGGATAAAGTACCCATTCCAGCTCCTCCCCTGATCTGTATTCCCACAACGGCAGGAACTTCAGCCGATGTTTCTCAATTTTGTATCATTACCGACACAACTCGCATGGTTAAGATAGCCATTGTCAGCAAAATGACCATCCCCGATGTGGCTTTAATCGACCCTGAGACGACCTCTAGTATGTCAGAATCTTTAACCGCCGTCACCGGTTTAGATGCACTAACACATGCCATAGAAGCCTATGTATCCAATGCCCATTCCCCCATGACCGATTTGCATGCCTTGGACTCTATTGAAAAGATTGTAAAGTTTCTTCCTTTAGCCCATGCCCATCCAGGAAATATCGAATACCGGGACAAAATGATGATGGCTAGCTTAAATGCAGGATTAGCTTTTTCAAATGCCAGTTTAGGAGCAGTTCACGCTATGGCGCATAGTCTAGGAGGATTAAAAGATATGCCACATGGATTATGTAATACCATTTTACTCGATAAGGTCATCGGTTTTAACTTTGATGCCATTAGCAAAAGATATCAGAGCATTGCCGGTAAATTTAAACTAAAAAATAGTACACCAAGTAGTGAACAGATGAAACATGAACTGATGTTGTTTTTAAAAGATTTTAAGCAACAATTACAAGTGGATATGACCTTAAGTCAACATGGTTTGTTGGAAAATGACATTCCCCAATTAGCGATTAATGCCTCGCACGATGCCTGTATATTTACCAATCCTAAACAAACCAGTGTCAAAGACATTGAGCATATTTATGAACAATCATTCTGATAAGGAAATTAGAGATAGTATTATCGGTTTAGGTGAAAAATCTGTTGGTAAAAGCTATTACCCACAACTAAAACGAAAAATCCAAGAAATAGAAGAGTTAAACCATTCTTTGGAACAACGCGTACAAGAACGGACGGAAGAGTTACATAGAGTAATCCAAAAGCAACAACAAACGAATAAAAAACTTAAGTCCACTCTGGAGCGACTACATCACGCCCAAACAAAATTGGTAGAATCAGAAAAAATGGCTGCATTAGGTGGATTGGTTGCAGGTGTTGCACACGAAATCAATACACCGGTAGGAGTGTGCATAACGGGCATTTCGTATTTTCTAGAACTGAATATAAATATTCAGGATGAATTTAAAAAGGGCTCTATTAAACGTCGAGAATTCGAGGAATTTTTAAACTCCAGTTCCCAAATTGCCTCAACCGTATTTGATAACTTAAAAAAAACTTCCCATTTAATTAATAATTTCAAACAAATTGCCGTTGAACAGTCTCTTCAAGAGATAACATCATTCAATCTCAATGAAAATTTACATGAAACAGTATTATCTCAGGCTGAACTTATCGAACAGAAAGCCATTCAGGTTGAAATTAAATGTGATGAAACACTTGAAATTTACAGTAATCCTCAAGCACTTAGCCAGATTATTTCACATCTATTGGTTAATTCCTTGGTGCATGGCTTTGCCAATCAACAACAGGGACATATTGATATTCATGTGTTAAACAAAGAAAGTCACATTACGCTTTATTATCGCGATAATGGTCATGGTGTAGATGAAGAAAACCAAAATAAAATTTTTGATCCTTTTTTTACCACCAATCGTGCTGCAGGGGATATCGGATTAGGTCTAAACGTGGTTTATAATCTGGTTAGCAAAGTACTAAACGGAACTATAGAATATGATAATAAAATAAAGGACGGGCTTGCTTTTACCCTTCAATTTGATGAATTTGAAAACAATTTTCGAAACCCAAGTTAAACCTTAAAACGATCCCGTATGGCTAAAAACTCGTCCAAGTTATCAATAAATATATCGACTAGCTTGGGTTGAAAATGAAGGCCTTTTTGTTCCTTAAAATAATCGATTATTTTTTCCAAAGGCCAGGCTTTTTTATAGCAGCGATCACTGCCCAAAGCATCGAAAACATCAGCCAGTGCAACAATGCGACCATAAATATGAATATCTTTACCAGCCAATTGTTGTGGATAACCGCAACCATCCCATTTTTCTTGATGTTCATGAGCAATGGTAGCTGCAGCTTTTAAAATACTGCGTTTGGAATGTTTCAACATATCATAACCAATTTCGCAGTGCTTCTTCATTATATCCATCTCTTCGACGGTCAATTTACCTGGCTTGTTCAAAATTTCATCAGGAATACCAATTTTACCAATATCATGAAGTGGAGAAGCCATTTTTATTAATTGTGCTTCTTTGCTATCCAGGCCATATTTTATGGCTAATAATTGAGAATAACGCCCAACTCGTTCGACATGCGCTGCGGTTTCATTACTGCGGAATTCGGCCACCGTACCCAGGGTGAAGATAATTTCACTTTGGGTATCATCCAGCTCTTTATACAAACTGAGATTTTCATAAACAATGGAGATATTTGAGGAGAATAATTCCACCAACTGATGGCGTGAAGCATCAGACTGGCAATCATGGGCCAGATAAATTAAGCCATAATCATCCTGTTTATTTTGAACAACAAAAATACTTTCATCTTCAAAATACAAAGAGGATTTCTTCCGAATCGCCTCTTTTAACCTATCCATGGTTGTTTCCGAAACCAATTCACCAAATGGTTTATGTGCGGCATCGGCAAACATTCCCGTTCCATAGGAAACTTTCGAAAGTCGATCTTCGGTGGTCGGCACATCACAACCACAGACAAAACCGGATATCTCGGAACAAAAACTATCCTGGTCGGGTCCAACAACAGATATCAGTTGTTGTAACAGACCGGAAACAAAAACGCTTAAATCATGGACTTTGTAGATGGAGGCTGAGGCATTAATAACCTTTTCTAAACCGGCACGATGACAATTTAAAGCCATCAGATCCCGATAGGAACGTAGAGCTGTAAACATTGACGTGGATAACTTCTGAATGGTCAATTCAGTTTTATCTTTATAATCATTTATATCATATTGTTCCACCACTTCATTTTCCGGCGCAACACCGGGCTGCCCGGTTCTTAAAATAATCCGAATAAAATGATTTTTCAATTCATCGCGGATATATTTAACGACATCCAGTCCAGCCTTATCATTTTCCATAACAACATCCAATAGAATAACCGCCAGATCACTTTCTTCTTTTAAGATCTGTTTGGCTTGTTCTCCGGAATAAGCGCTGAAAAACTCAAGATGTCTTGATTGAAAGGTAAAATGCTTTAAGGAAAGAGTAGTAATATCGTGGATAGCAACTTCATCATCAACAATCAAGACTTTCCATGTCTTGTCGATTTTAGTGTTGCCATCACTCGATTGTTCGCTGAATGATAATTTTTCAGCGCGACTATCGCTACTACCGGCGCTACTACCGGCAAATAATAATTCTTCTCTCGAGGAGCTCATTATTTCCTCATTTAGACCTGTTATAATTTATACTAATTCGGCTAAATATCGTTGTTTTATTCAAAAAATGTTTGAGCATACTCTAGATACGCTGCAAACAGTATCTTTGTGATTATAACTGACATTTTCTGACAAGGTTAGCCTTTTTTTATACTTTTCCACCCATCTGTTAACTATTTTAGGATATTCCCTTTAAACATCAAAGTTAGGATAATAAAAGTTATGCCAATATGAGATATATCTAATATGAATCCAAATTTAGAACTATTAAAACTATACCCGCTCGAACGTCTGAACGAATTAAAAAAGCAGCTTCATCCCCCAAATGAACTACATCATATTCAACTCCATATTGGTGAACCACAGCATCCAATTCCTGACTTTGTAAAAGATATACTGCAAGATAATGTTGAGTTGGTACAATGTTACCCTACTCCGAAAGGAAGCGATAATTTACGTAAAGCAATCAAGAACTGGCTGGTTAAACGCTACTCCCTACCTGACAACAGCCTGAATATTGATACCCAAGTTCTGCCGGTAAACGGTTCCAGAGAAGCCCTTTTCTCTTTTGCACAGGCTGTGGTTAACAGCCTTAAAGAAGATCCCTTGGTATTAATTCCTAATCCTTTCTATCAAGTTTACGAAGCAGCAACATTGTTAGCCAACGCCACGCCAGTCTATATCAACTGCATAGCGGAGAATAATTACCTTCCCAACTTTACCCGAGTCCCTGCTGATTATTGGAAACACTGTCAAATGGTCTACCTATGTTCACCAGGAAATCCGACTGGTGCGGTAATGACCCGTCAGGTATTATTTGAATTGATTGGATTAGCAATAAAGTATGATTTTATTATTGCTGCTGACGAATGTTATTCAGAAATCTATCAGGATGAAGAGAAACCGCCTTTAGGTCTTTTAGAAGCTGCCTACGAATTTGGCAATACAGACTTTAAAAATTGCGTGGTTTTCAATAGCCTGTCCAAACGTTCCGGAGTCGCCGGTTTGCGCTCCGGATTCGTGGCCGGAGACCAGGACATTATCCATAACTTTTTGAAGTACCGCATGTATCACGGCAGTGCGATGCCCTTGATGGCTCAGCAAGCCAGTGCTGCCTGTTGGGAGGACGAACTTCATGTACAGGAAAGCAGAGCACTATATCAAAAGAAATTTAATGAAGTATTAGAGATTTTAAAACCGGTATTGGAGATTCATAAACCGGAAGCCGGTTTTTATCTTTGGTTGAAATTACCCATCGACGATGACGAGGGTTTTGCCCGAGAACTGTATCGACAAAAGAACATTACCGTGTTGCCGGGTTCCTATTTGTCCCGCTCAGTAGGCAGTACCAACCCTGGTACGGGTTATATTCGTTTAGCTCTGGTCGCTCCTTTAGAAGAATGCGTAGAAGCAGCACAACGAATTAGAGCATTTTTGCATTCAATGTAAAGTTAAAAAAGTGGAGTTAAAAAACGCAGTAGCCATCTACTGCGTTTTTTAAGTTAAAGCTTTAGCTTTTTCATTCGTTCAATTGCTTCCAGTACGTTTTCTCGGTGGGCAAAAGCACTGAATCGTACATAACCTTCACCACCTGGACCAAATCCTGCCCCTGGCGTGGTGACAATATGAGCATTTTCCAGAATATAACTAAAAGCTTGCCAGGAATCCATTCCTTCAATTTTAACCCAGGTATAAGGTGCATTCTTACCACCATAGGTTGTGAACCCCAAACCATCCAAAGCATCTTTGATTATCTTGGCATTTTCCATATAAAAATCGACCAAAGCTCTCATTTCGGTAATGCCCTGCTCTGAACTTAAAACGTCTAGAGTTGCTTTCTGAATAATATTTGAGGCGCCATTAAAGACTGTTGTCATAACCCGATTCCAATCATTATGAACCGGTGTACCATCTTCAAATAATACCGTCTTGGGCACTATAGTCCAGCCTAAACGAACCCCAGTGTATCCAAAAGGTTTGGAGAATGAGCAAATTTCAATTGCTACGTCTTTAGCACCTTCAACTTCATAAATGGACTTTGGAATATCCGGATCACTGATAAATTCTGCATAAGCTGCATCAAAAATAATAATAGACTTATTATCCTTGGCAAAATCGACCAACTGTTTCAGCTGATCCTTAGTAGCCGCAGCACCGGTAGGATTATTTGGAGAACAAAAATAGATGATATCTGCTTTTTGTAATTCAGGGAAAAAATCATTTTCCGGTACACATTTCATATAAACGATATTATCAAACTGCTGATTATCATTATTGTATTGACCGGTTTGTCCCATAATAACGGCACTATCGACGTAAACCGGATATGACGGATCTTGTACCGCAATTGTGGCATCATTACCAAACATCATTTGTAAGCGTCCGGTATCACACTTGGCACCATCAGAAATAAATACTTCGTCGGCATTGATAATATTATTATAAAAAACCTCAGCAATTTTTTCCCGTAATGACGACATACCCTGCTCAGCACCATAACCAGAGTAACCATCCAGATTCCCCATTCCTTGCGCTGACTTAACCAGTGATTTAACTACTGAGTCGGAAAGTGGTTCAGTCGTATCACCAATACCAAGGCTAATAATTTGTGCGTCAGGATTGTTAGCTAAAAATTCGGTTTTTCTACGGTTAATTTCCGGAAACAGATAGCCGGCCTGAAGCTTTGCAAAGTTTTTATTTCTTTGTACCATGTAATTACCTATCTATATTTTTATCCAATTAATATTTAACCTAGCAAAATCAGTTGCCATCTACTGCGGCCCCCTTAAGCACTTAATTGAGCCTCGCTACGAAGTCAACTGATTTTGCTAGGTTTAAAACTCTTCAATTTGCCCAAAATCCAATGTGGCAAAATAGTCATCCAATGTTTCCGCACGACGAATTTGAACGAAGGACTGATCTTCTCTTAATAACAATTCTGCCGAACGCAATTTGCCATTATAGTTAAATCCCATGGCATGGCCATGAGCACCAGAATCATGGATTACCAAGGTATCACCAACGTTAACCGTCGGTAATTCTCTATCAATAGCAAATTTATCATTATTTTCACATAAAGAACCCACGACATCATAGGTTTGAGTGGTTTCTGCATCCTCTTTTCCCAATATGGAAATATGATGATAAGCACCATATAAAGCCGGACGCATCAAATTGGCCATAGTCGCATTGGTTCCGACATAATCTTTATAAGTATGCTTCATATGAATCACATCGGTAATCAAATATCCGTATGGTGCGGCAATTACTCGTCCACATTCCATATATATTTTTAACGGATCCAGCTGATTGGCAACGATCAAACGTTGATATTCTTTCATGACTTGTGCGGCTACATAATCATAATCGACAGGGTTCTGATCCGGTAAATAAGGAACACCAATTCCTCCGCCCAGGTTAACAAACTCTAATTCGATTCCTAATTCCTGTTTAATTTCAACCGCTAATTCGAACAACATGCTGGCTGTTTCGACAAAAAAGTCCGGATTCAACTCGTTGGAGATGACCATAGTATGTAAACCAAATCGTTTTACGCCTAACTCCCGGCACATTTTATAGCCTTCAAATAATTGCTCGCGAGTAAAACCGTACTTTGCTTCCTTAGGATCACCAATAATCGCATTTCCTTCCCTAAGCGGACCGGGATTATAGCGAAAACAAACCAATTCCGGTAATCCACCAGCACCGTCATTTAGGTAAGATATGTGGCTAATATCATCCAAATTGATAATAGCACCAAGTTCCTTGGCCTTAATAAATTCACTGATATGAGTATCATTGGAAGTAAACATTATCTCTTCACCAGTGATCCCCACTTTTTCAGACAAAAGTAATTCTGCCACTGAGGAGCAATCCGCACCAAAACCTTCTTCATGCAGAATCTTCATAATAATAGGATTAGGAGTAGCCTTAACTGCAAAATACTCTTTAAATCCAGGAAAAAGACTAAAGGCATTTTTAAATTTTCGCGCGTGTTCTCTTAATCCCTTCTCATCGTATAAATGAAAGGGAGTAGGATATTTTTCCTTAATGGCATCTATTTGAACTTGGGTAAAAGGTAAGTTTTTCATTTTTAACTACTATTGGTCTGACTTTAATCTGGAAAAATTCATACTCTAAATATTCAAAAACCAAATAACATTATAAAATTAATATATAAATTTTATCGATTTACTATCATTAAATGCAGTTTTGGGCTGTTGCGAGTATAGGGCTGCTAGGTTACTCCATAGGTGGTAATATGTCCATCCTAAAACAGAGTAACTTATGGTTTTATATAATGAGGATAAAACTTCAGAATCCAATATTTATAGGCATCTTTAATAGCAACAATTTAAAATTTCAAAATATAGGATTGATGCAAAATTTAGTTACTTATCTTTGTAACTATTCAGAGTGCTTAGATTTTGTCTCAGTACGAGGCATTTTTAACGGGCCGCGTAGGCCGGAAAATGTGAGCATATAGATAATATGTGACCATTTGAGTACGAAAATAACGCCGTAATGGGGCAAAAGATGAGTGCTCTGAATAGTTTCTTATCTTTTTACTCTAAAGGATCTATCGGCACAGACGCTAAAAGCTTTAGAAAATATCGGAGAATAAAATGGCCATCATTCCCCTATCACAACAAGCAATTCCGGAAATTAAACCTCTCAAGCAATCAGGGCAATCCGTTAGTCCGAACCAATCTGATTTAACTCCAGGATCAGACAGTGATAGCAAGGAAGACCTGGAAAAACAAATAGAAGAGACAAAAACTAAATCAGTTCGATATCAAATTATCGAAAAAATGTTAATCAAACCTAATGAAGATTCTAAAGAAACTAAAACAGATGCTCTAAATAGTCAGACACCACCTACAGTTCCTACTAATGATGATAGTGTGAATATCTCATCAGCATCCTTAGCTACTTTATCTGCTGAACAACAACAAACAGTTCGTTCTGAGAACGGTGTAAGTTTGCAGCAACAAAATAGCGAATCCTCCAGTTTATCCTTTTCACAACAAGCTGAACCTGAAGTACAAAAAACTGATCCGCTGGCATTCGATCTGGATGGTAACGGATTAGAAACGACTGGTATTAACAATGGCATTGAATTTGATATCGATGGAGATGGCAACAAGGAACAAACCAGTTTTATCAGTGGCAATGATGCATTTTTAACCTATGATAAAAATGGTAATGGTATTATCGATAGCGGAAAGGAATTATTTGGTGATCAAAACGGAGCCAGTAACGGCTATGAGGAATTAAAAAAATATGATGATAATCAAGATGGTATTATCGATAAACAAGATGCAATCTATAACAAGCTGCAATTATTAAAAGTGGACGAAAATAACCAACAGCAGCTATCCGGTTTGAAAGAAAATGGGGTCCAATCAATTAACCTTAATTATGCTAACACCAAAGAACAGCTTAACCTTTATGATTCGGTAGAACAAACTGCAACATATACCAAAGAAGATGGTACAACGGGTAAGACCGGTGATATTTTATTAGGCCATAAAAAATAGCAAACTATCACATTAATTAATTAAAAATGGATTTGACAAGCCTTCAAACCATGAATATAATAGCCCCACTTTTAAGGCACACGAAGCCAAAGAGTGAAAAACACCATAAGTTTAAGAGTATCGGTGATTCATGCTGTCCCCTTCGTCTAGTGGCCTAGGACACCGCCCTTTCACGGCGGTAACAGGGGTTCGAGTCCCCTAGGGGACGCCACTATTTCTTATTCTAATCTACGTGTTTATTTCAATCCGTCCCCTTCGTCTAGTGGCCTAGGACACCGCCCTTTCACGGCGGTAACAGGGGTTCGAGTCCCCTAGGGGACGCCACTTTCAATCATAATTTTTTTCTAAATTATTGAAATTGCTTGTCTTTTGTGATTTATCTATAACTCTCGTTTAATGTCAGGAAACCTATAGGCAACTTTTGAATTCTTTTTAAAACAATTCAGTTTTCCTATTTTAAAGATTATTCCAGCCATTGTATAGATAAGTTTCACCAATGCTTAAAATTGTAAAATCAATCTTTCCTTTCTTTTTAGAAAAAGAATTTTCCGATACTTTAATTCAGTCTAAAAATCATGAAAACTAGAAAAAGTGTCCGACTCTATCTGTCAATAAAATAGTAAAAAACTAATAGAACAGATGATTATGGAAAATCATAGTATGAATGTGCAGAGTTTGTTTAAATTGCGGGTTATCAGAAGAACAATTAAAGTCTGGACTTGATCATACAGACACTGTCAGATAGACTGAATGGCTCAAGTGTAGTCTTTTCAGCAGTTCATGTTTTTAGTAAAATTACGATAAATTCCTCTAATGCAGTCATTAATAGATACACAGTATAAATTCCAAAGCTGATTAATGTAATGTTGTGTAAGAGAACAAGCTATGCATATCATTCATGAACAATAACGTTATTTTAAAAAATTTATAATGTCGTTTAATGAAAAATTATATATCAATATTTGCATTCTCTAAACTTCTGAATATTACATCCTATCCCCTTCATAAATTATCACTCGATTTCGTCCCTCCTCTTTAGCTTGGTACAATGCATAATCGGCTTTGGCTAAGAGTTTATCTAGTGTATTGCATTCTGGGTCAAGTTGCGCAATCCCGAAGCTAGCGGTTGTGTTTATTTCCAAATTTTCAAAAGCGACACTAATCTGTTGCACCTTCTCTCGGAGCTGTTCAGTCAATTCAAGTACTTGCGTTATGTTTGTTTCTTGAAAGATAATTGCAAATTCTTCTCCACCCAAACGTCCAGTAATATCTGACTCCCTTTTTCTTTGGTTAAGAGTATTTGCCACAAACTTGATAATCTCATCTCCTACGGCATGACCGTATTTATCGTTAATCTGTTTAAACTTGTCGATGTCTAGCATTACTACAGATAGGGCGTGCCCGTGTCTAAGTGAATTTTTTAGAATTACATTCCCTAACTCAAAGAAAGCGCGACGATTATTCAATCCAGTTAAAACATCGGTTCTCGCTAATTGTTCAGCCTGTTTCTTGGCTGTGTTAAGTTCATAAATAAGGGAGAGGGAGTGTACTGCATCTTTGTGAAGATCAAGGCCGACATTTGACATAAAGACAATAAAGATAAAAATCAGGAATGCCATTAATGAGGTACCCATATCAGGGGATAACAGGTAGTAGATTATAATACTCCCCAAAATTTGGACCACTAGTTAAGATATAATTCCTTGTATAAATCAAGGGAAAAGAAATGGGAACCATTAGAAAAAAACACAGTACTCAAATCAAAATGAAAGTGGCTCTGGAGGC